>ENA-ORDP01000393-ORDP01000393.1-marine-sediment-metagenome-genome-assembly--contig:-NODE-393-length-29167-cov-3.212593_pt1 | contig 29167 bp, 50 predicted proteins | sample MGYA00248627_ERZ508539 | MGnify/ENA primary metagenome ERZ508539 (study PRJEB26208, sample SAMN05571518) | marine sediment metagenome | biome: deep sea; feature: Hydrothermal vent; material... | reverse complement strand
AAACTCGACTCGCGCCTACGCATGGAGCGCCAAATAATTCAAAGGCGTTCGGGTTCATGATAGGCGGTGCAATCTTTATCTGCCTCATGTTGAAGCTCCAATATTAGACGGTTCGACGCAAACATTGTTACCGCTGTCGCTGCAATCCCATCCTTCGGAGTATTGAATGTTGTAAGAGACAATTTTACCTATCGGCAATTTGTCGTACATGGCCGGGCACGCGATGTCGGAGTGAACCGGATAGCGACTGCGAGATCGATCCTTCACGGTACGAGTAACTAATCGCCGATCAGCCTCTGGTCGCCAAATCATCCACCAGGGATTCTCTCGCCCTTCGATTAACGTCACGACAACCTTTTCGGCGCGTGCCATCTTGTACAACGGTAACGGATACATCATGTGATTATCCTCATGACTCGCTTCACTTCGTTACGCATCGACTTGTAGTCCGGCTGACAGCCGAATGCGTCTTGCGGATCAGGATCATCGTTGATGCAGATAACCTGCGGCTCGTATTCTTCGTGAACTCCGGTCTTCGTCATGACCGTGACAGTCAGCTCGTCCGAGAGCGCGTCGTGAAATTGTAGAGGACCGCCCCAAGTATACGATTCACCGGCATTGATGATGTCGGTTCCGAAGTGATGCAAGCGGCAAGTTCCAGTGCGACGAAGTTTATCTGTCTCGGCATCGACTCGATACAGTCCGTGAGCGCCAAAATCTCGCTCCATATCATAGTTCATATTGTGCAGTCTACCGTACAATACGTGACTGACAAAGGAGAATTTATGGTCGTGGACGCGAGCATTCTGCACGGTAGGCAAGAAGTTCGGCGAATAGATGTGCATCCGAGTGACTGGGTTCAGTACGACCTGGATGAATCCGTTACCGTGGAAGCGGAGGTCTCTCATTATAACCTCCGTCTCGGCCGCGGCGAACGTAGAGAAACCTGTGAGCGGTTGATTCGGTTGCGTAGATTACGAATCACTTCGGCCTGGTGCTTGTGATGTCTGTCGGCTGCGTCGGACTTCTCTTTGTTGTCATCCAGTTTAGATTCTAAGGAGCGAATCTTGACATCGGCAGCGATGATTTCATCACACAGAGGCTTTACCGAGACCACAGGACCGACTTCGACAGCGCAGGTTTTGTGTTGAGTCAGGCGATCTCTAAGTTCTCTGTTATTCGCACGAAGGTTGGTGGTGCCCATCTCGTACCACTCGATAGTCTCGGCGTTAGATGCAGCAAGTGCTTTGTACTTCTCAAGCTCTTCACGCACAGCCTCTATCTCTTTCTCGGCCTCAGTCATAATCAGCGTTGACGTTGCCGTCAGCACACGCATCTGGTCAATGTCGTCAGTCATCTCTTTGATACGATCCGCCTGTGACACGAAACACGCAATCACAAACGGAACTACGTCCATATCCGGACCGGTGCCGATGTTTCCATCAGTCACTTCGAGAACTGCCTTCTTGGCAAGTTCGGTCCAGATGCTTTCTGCGGTTGTAAGGCCCGACCCGGCAGCGGCGACGATCACGCTGAATAGATCGCGTCCTTTCTTCGTCAGCTCGTACTGGTTGTCGAACGGTGTGATAGTTTTAATCATGCCATCGCGACGAAGTTGACGAATCGCTTCAGGGTTCGTTGCGTAACCGCCCTCTGTGTTCGGGTAGTCGAGGGTTTGGAACTCAAGCAGAGCATGGATCGTTAAAGGACTCATAACTCTACCACCTTCAATGGATGCGCTTTGTTGTAAGTCTGTGAACAAGCACGCACCGAAAGTTCTTCGATAACTTCTTCGTTGAGCAACTCCTTCACGCGACCGCAGACTGCATTGATGCGAACGCCGGTAATAGCTGACAGCTCTGCGCGAGTTACCGGTCCTGATTCCGCGATGACTACATAGAGCTTCTCGCGCTGGGTCTTGCCCTTGCCGCTGACTATTAAGTTGGCGTAGGCGATCCTGCTCGTGTCCTTGATCATTACTGTCCTCCTCAGAACAAAATTGTATGCGGCTCTGACTCACTGAACCCTAATTTAACCGGACTTCTACCGGACCGCATGGGCGGGTTTGCCACCACTAACTACATTGTTGCACGATTATCGAAGTGAGTCAATGCTCTTTTTGACATAACGTCCAAGTCTTTCTTGACAGAAACTAGCTGCTTATCCAGTTCGATGACACGCTTACGCAACGTCACTACTTCAAACGGACCGTCAGACGTTAGGCATTTCGGATACCCGCAATTGGTCGGGTGTTTTCCGTGGCCACACATCATGACAGGTCTTCGATAATTTCGTCAAGTCGTTCGCGCTCGCCTTCGACCTGGGCTTCTTTCTTTTCCCACAAATCCATGTCGCGGTGTTCATCAACCGTCGTGCGTATGAGCTTGGCGATGAACTTAGGCTCAAGTGCGTCAAGCTCCCACGAATCGTGGCCGAACTCTTCGATGTACTTCTTGGCCCTAGAGTCCGTTAACTTCGCCGGGCTGGGCGGAGGATCATACGTTTCGACTTGGTTCAATGCGATACGTTTGATCTCCGGAACCGCGTCGCCTGAGAACATATACATGCGTTCGTCATTGTCGCGAGTCATATCCATGCCCGAGGGATCGTGATCGCCGAGGTGAATGATGACAGTGTGCTGACCTTCGTCAAGGAAGCGACGCTCGGCGCGTTTACCGGCGTCATACATCTCAGATTGAGAAACGAAACCTCGGCACGCGAAATACGGAACGTCCAGGTCGCTACAAACTCGTGCGATGACACCGACGAGAGCTTCCTTCTCGATCCACACTTCGCATCTTGTATCTTGGTTATCCCACATGTCGATGACATACTGGTTACGCATCTGTTCGATAGCGTCTTTCGGACCGTCGAAATGCCACTGACTCTTCACTTCGCGAGTGCGGTCTTCGATCGTGTTCCAATCGATGTATCCGCACAAGCGCGCATCGTTAATCAACCCACCAAGCCACTTGTAGTTAGGCTGTGCGTTCTTCGTTCCGTTCTCGTCTCTGATCCACTTCTGACCGGTCCACTGCCAGCGTCGGTCATCCGGGAACTCGTCACGAGCTACGAACTGATAGTAGAGCTGTCGCAACGTCAATATGAATCCCTGAGCTGCGTACTCGTTGATGATCTCGATGGCCTTCGATATAGTGATCAAAGACTGTTCGTGAAAGTTCTTCCTTTTGAATGCTTCTTTCATGACAATTCCTCAATTACTCGTGGTCCAGCTCCGTTAAAAAACACACCGTCGAGTTTAGTCCACGCTATACAAGTCTTCTTTGTCGCCTCTCGTGCTTGAAACTCGTTCTCCGCCGCTACGACGCAGTAGCCCAATACTGTTCGGATAAACCACACCGGTAGAGTACCTCTAAGAGGTCTGTGAGTCACTCGCTCATCATCCGCTCGTTCCTCACCATGTAAAACCCTACCCATTTCGGCAATACCTTCCGCCGCTTCTTCTAAAGACGATCGGTGATCGCGTCCACACTCAGGGTGCTTAGGAGCCACAGTATCGAAATGAGGTTTCTGACACTTCGGGTAAACGCACGGTCGTCTGCAACAATGTTCACAAAAGCTCATGAATACTCTCCCTTGGGTGAGGCTTGCAATCCTGGAGCGCAAGTACAAGAATGCAAGGATTCGTTGTAGGTAAAGCAAGCACTCATGAGTTGGCCTCTTTTACAGCAACGCTCCATCCTTTAGGCGTTGCACTGCGGAAATTAGCGCGATCGTCAGACGGTCCTGCCTTGTGAATTCGATCATCCGGATACCACTCTTGTAGTAAAAGCAGTTTGTCGAGAGGAAATAACATCTCTTCTGCCCACAAATGCCCCTTGCGAACGAACACTCCGTCTACTAAGTCAACTTGCTCGAACACTCTCGGCTTCGGAACAAACCTGCCCATGACATTAACTACTCTGTTAATAGCCTGTTGAACTTTTGGATGGATATTTTTAATCGGTATTCGAAACTTTTCGTTGGTCCAAAGGCATGTCTTCTTAGTGTAGTTGTCTTCCAAGCATATACCGGTGAAGAAGTACGGATGGAATTTGTAATCGGGCTTCCTCCACTTAGAGCTGATCACCGAAACCGGATTCTCAATGTAACCAGCAACATCGTAATGCTCGATAACATCTCGTGACATGAATACCAACTTCATCGCCTCTTCTTGGAATGCAGGATTTTCTTCTGCCTTAGCCTTGAACCAGCGAGCGCCGCTGACTGCCAAATCTGTACACGGAGGGAAGCATGATATGAACACCACCTCTAGGCCGGTGAATGAAGATGCTCGAACCACCTCAATAATACCGATAGCATCCTCTACGCTGTTAAGTACGGCCCCGCACTTGAACCAATTAGGTTTACCACTTAGGTCGTATTCTATGAGACCTTCAGGAAGCTGTTGATCGATCTGTAGCACCGCGTATCCGCTATCGTACCACGGTTGAAGAGCAGCTCCGGTTAGGTCGAAAAGTGAGACGACGAGTTTATTCATCATGGTACGTCGGCTTGTCGCCGGTCTCGTGATTGTAGAGACGGACGCGAAGGTAGCCGTACTGATTCGGTTGATACTTCAGGCACCAGTCACGCTTGCCGCGTATACGTCCTAGATCAGAAATCGTGTACCCAGGCTCTTCCTTCAATTCAATCCATTGTTCGGTACTCATTCGTGTACTCCACTGTCGATGATGACTTGAGCATATTTTCTGTCTTCCGGCTCCAACCATTCGTAGTGGACTGCTAACTCACACCAGACGCCTATATTGAATTCGGTCATTGATTCATATACGTCAGCCTTCAACTCCAACTCTTCAAGACGCTCTAACTTCGCGTTTATGGTTGGCCAATCTACAAGTTTGGTCCACACCACCGTAGAGAAGATGATCATCACACACCCCATAAACAACAAGGACATTGCGTACCCAAACGGACCTATGAATTGTTCGTTACTCATGATGTCGTTTCTTCCTCTTTCAAATGAGTTATCATCTTACTGAAGAACTTGTCCAAGGCGTAGTTAATAGTTCCCGCCAGATGATCTACCTCTGGCAGTGTATTGCCCATTACCTGAAGACTTCTCCGATGAAAGTTAAGAACGTCCTCCAGGTCTTCTACGGTTGCAGAGTCGTTACTCATCCGAAGATCAACCAAAGAATTGAAACGATAAACACCAAAAGGTATTGCAAGATTCGCTTTCCTGCTTTCTCGAAAACACCAGGCATGTCCATAACGTAAGCTGACGTATTACTTATCTGATAAAACACCAAGCCAGTCATGGCGAGTGAAACTGCGGCAAAGAGCCACGCTAATGCATTTATGAAGTCCATTTATTCTCTCCTTATGTCTTCGCGAGTCCGCCGTCACACATCAAGTGTAACCACGGCTCTCCTTCGTAAAGTACATCATCAATGTACGGATGATCTATGGCTATCTTGCCACACTCAGGACACTCTGTCAAGTGCGAAGTCCGATACATTAACTCGTCGAGCTTCTCCTCAGAGTAGCCACAGTGAACCAACCTTCCACGATCTCTCATCCACTTAAGTTTCTTGCAGACTCGACACAATATCTGTCCAACCGGATCGTCAAGAATACTCTTCCGTGCGCTCTGTCGCGCCGGGCCATACGATCACGTTAATCTTGTTCACTTCGGGTGCCATGACAACGGTAAACCTCTCGGCCTCGATCGTATGCGATACTCTGTTCGATTCGAATTTCAAAAACATCTGTCTATCTCCTATCTACTGTGATGCGCTCTACGCGCTTGAAAAATTATTTCTGCAACGTCTCCCAGCCGCACTGACTTCGACATCTATTGCATGTAACGTCATCAAGACTGTGCGAGTAGTATCGAGCATTCGGTTCGCCGCATTGCGACCTTCGCTTTTCACTCGGCCTGGTTCGCAGCGAATACAGCTTCCTAAGATGCACTGCAAAGCCAAGCCTCGGCAAGATAACCATCTGCATTCGATTAGTCATGACTATAGTCTATCTGACGAACTGATCCGGGTCAAGCCCTTATTTGGACGTTATGTCGAATCGAAGTCACCGAAGATCGATCTTGCAGTCGCTCCCTTACCAACCGGTCGCTCCTTGCCTGCATTCGCAGGACGCTTCACTGCCGGGCTCCGGCGATGATACCACATTGGATTTCGTAAACCAAGCACTCATATCCGTGCAATTACGCGCCTGGTTGCCGGATGCAACTGTACAAGTGCAATTGGACGGCTATGCGCAACATAGGGATTACTGAATATAAGCGCCGGTCTGTCCGGGTCTTTGAACATAAGCGTGACCTGTGGTCGCCGGAGGCTACCCACACCGTCTTTTCGCTCGTAAGTCGTTGTTCCAAATAGCCCAAATTCACTCCCCGCCTCTTGGAGTTACCATAATAGGGTGTAAGTCCTTGATTCGCTTAGAGATTCGTTCGGGAGCTGTTAGTGCTTCTCGCCGGTCGATGCCGAGGCTTCGTTTCGCTGGCGATCGGGTGAGTACCCCGCGTCACAGATCGGGCAGGGCCGGTTGCAATCTGATGCAAGTTAACATAATGCGAGGGATTTTTGAGGGTTGAGGACGGTTTGGCTACCCTTCGGATTCGAGCCCAGCGGCGGGGCTGGGCATCGGAGCAATCGCCGTGCTCTCGTTCGCTTCGCTCACTCGTGCTCGTGGCGATCACGGACCGTATTCACTCGCCTAACCCTTGCCAGGGTCGGCTCGTTCTTCGAGTCCGGCTTAGACGCTCAGTACCTGTCGGTATTCGCTTCGCTTACTATAGTATAGCAGAGTAACTGAGAGATGTCAATCCCCTCCTTCACTCGCTTCGCTCGTTCAGTCGGTAGTGAATCCCGAATCTTCGCACGAGGGTCGGAGGTAGAGAAGAGAGACATTATCGGATCGAGGGTTCGACCACGACCACGGATCATCGAGTTACGTTCTCGATACTCGATACCGAGTCGCACGAGATAATGCTCCGCATACGATAACGGCCCCACAAGGAGGCCGCTACGGTTAGTCGAATGCGCGAAAGGGTCGCACATACGGTTCTACTCAGTCACCGACGAATGTCGGCCACTGGCTGCTATTCATGAGGGTGCCCACGGTGCTGAATGGCTCGTTCTAATGTCCCTATCGGCTGGGCTATCGTGTCGCTGAGTGTCCCTAAGTGTTGAGGGTAATCAGTCCGGCATTGTTCGGCCGCTTTGATTGTCCACGCTTCATTGTAGCATGACCGAATGTCTCTATCAATGATTGCGGCACATCCTGTCAGGGTCCATAGGATGACCGCCAGGGCGACTAACTGAGCAGCCCTGCATGTGGCCACTATACGTGCTGTGATGCCGATAACGATCAACGGGGTAGCTACTAGCATGTAGAATAGAATCCGGCTCATGATGATGACCGCCAGTCGCAGCAATCGCAATATACGGTTCCGCTTTCGATGTGCATTTCAGTAGTGCCGCAGCTAGGGCATTCGTCGGGCGTTGAATCGTCCCAGTCGGCGCAAGCGCGTTGACTCAAATAATAGTGTGCGCCAGGGTCAGACATGCGATATTCGGCAAGATTTGTTTGCGCTTCTCTACGCGTCGGGAATTCGTCAACCGTTTCAAGTTGTCCGTCGCCAAGTCGTTGAATATAAATTGTCATAATAACGTGCTCCGTGTGATTATTTGCAAACAGTGCGAAAAGCTTGGCGTAGCCTAGGCATGATTCGCGGCAAGTCCGAAGGCTCGTATTTCATCAATACGGCAAGTTGATCGAAGTCAATCTCAGACATCCACTGATCGGCACATTGTTTCGTTGCGCGTTCGCCGTTTATGATTCGTTCGGCGAATACTTCGCCAGCAGCAAGGGCGAAAGCATTAGCGAGCGCGTCACCGTTGGTGCTAGCTTGTGCGACATTCACGGAAAACGTGAACAGTGCGACCAGAAGCACAATAAAGCGGCTCATGATATACGCCTAAATGGCGATGAATCAATAGCGTAAAGTGCAGCGACCAGGGATAGAATAAAGAGTATAGGCATGTCGTGCAGTCCTGTCTATCCGCCAAGCTTTGCAATAATTGCTTGCTGCTCTGGCGTCAATTTGAAATTTCCACTCAACTCTACATTGGCTTGTTGCTCGTTGCGAGTGTCGCGGCTGGTGTCTGTCTTTGGTGCGGTATCGTAGGGATTCATTCGTATGTGCTCCGTGTCGTGGCGGAAGCGAAACCCGAGCCCGGCACATGGCCGAGACGGGAATCAGATTAAAAAAGTGTGTTAAGGCCGAAAAGCGGGGCAACGATCTTGTTGTAAATTGTCGCGCCGGTTACGATACAAGCTACCAGGATAATTAAAGTCATGTCGTGCTCCGTGTGTGTGCTGATTCAATAAATACAGTATAGCGGGTTCACGATTTCATGCTGTGATCTCCGTCACACTTTTGTACTTCCGAACCATCTCACGCTTGGCGCGTCTAACGCCACGAACCCCAAAGCGTAAACCCTGAAAGAATCGCGGCCAATACATACCGGGTAGCATATCGTCAATACAAACCGGGTCGCCATTCGGATGAAAAGGCGGCAATCCCCAGCCGACAAAATAACGAGCGGCGGACACACGCCAGGCGAACCAGAAAGCAATTTCTTGCTTTATGTTAAGTGGCTCGTCTAGCAAAATATTAAACGGGCGAAATTTAGCAGCGGTTCGGCGTGCATTACGTCTGTGCATTCGTTCGCTAATCATTGGATGTATATCCGGCCATCGTCACCGCGATAGATTTCGCGCGGTCCAATGTCATGAGCGTATTGCGTCAAGATTTCGCCTAGACTACCCACTAAATTGATTCGATCCCAAAAGCCAGCGCCGTGACCGTTACGAGTTAGCCAAATATCATGGCCCATCTGTGCGGCGTCATCGGGATAGATCGGTAATTGAAACTTTGCAAATCCAAGAAACTGCGCTATGTCAGTCCGGGCCAGGTCGAGAGACTCCGGCGAAACTTCGCCAATGTTCGCGCCTTCGTTGGGTTCCATGTCTGCCCATATTGCACACTCTATATAGCCCTTTAATATGTCTTCAATATCCATAGTCGTGATTCCTTTTGTGCGCGTCGTGAGTTGGTGCGCCGTGTAAAATGCTGGTCTTACAAGCCTGGACACGACTCCGAAGCAATGCCAGCGGCACACACGGTTAAATCGTTAAGCGGCTGCGTTGCGCGCATTCAATAGCGCGTCAAGTCGCATGATCTCATCATAAGTAACAGTATGACAGCCCGCGGTCAATGTTCCGTCCGCTGCTATTCTATCAATTTGAAACTGTCCGAGCGGCATACTTTCACCGTTTCGCGTCCAGGTCTCGCCAAGTTCCGCGCAACGTTTCGCCGCTGGCATATAGCGAACAGCGTCCGCGGCTGGAAATTTTACGCCGTGCGACGTTTGGACAATCTCGCCGTCCGCTGTTAATCGGCACATAACCGGGATTCTATAAAGTGATCCGTTATACTCGCCAGCGCGCCACAATATAGCCCTTTCGGTATCTTCAAGCGCGGCGATTCTGTCACGCTTGGCGCGTGCTGCTTTCGCTTTCGCGGCTTGTTCCTTAGCGCGTGCCAGGATTAACGAACTATCGACAGGTTTGATGCGCGTTGTCAGTTTGAAATATGCGCTGTAATCGTTCGCTTGCTGCAATCGGACCTCAGATAATTCGAGCAACCATTGCGCGTTAGAACGTGCGCGGCTCGCTTTCAATACAGTGTTCTCGTATTCTGCACGAAGCGCGGCCAGATTCTCTCGATGTTCCGGTTTCGTGTTGGCTGCGACGTTATCGACTTCAAACGTGCGCAAGTGAGACGCGGCGCGGCGAATATAGCTTAACTGTTTGGCGGTAGTTACACTATACGTTCGCGTTGTAATTAACGCAACGTCGCCGATATGACGGGCAGCGAGAAAATGCGAACCGTAAGACCAAATAGAATCGGCGTCAAAGTATAAATTTCCAGATGCCGTGCGTGCGTCACTCTGCGACTTGTTAGCCCAAAGGTGACAGACTTGTTCAGGGGATACTACTCGTTTCATGTCGTGTTACTCCGTTCGTGTGCTGTGAATGTCTGCCTATACTAATCGCAAGCGCGGCGTTAATCTGTGAACTGTATTACACTTTTCGATAATGTCCAAATAATACCCGCGGCGGCCTGCTCTTATAATAACAGTCGGCGCGTTCGGGATCAATTGACCGTCCTTATATATAAGTCGTTCGCGTGCGAATTTCGCACCGTTGGCCGTATTGTCCAGGCCATATAATTGTTTGCGCATTTAACTAACTCCGTGAATAGTGAATAGTAGAACACGATACCAGAGCAATCCAGGCCATGTCCGTGATTTCCGTCACAGTCTGATTGACTTACCATAACGCAGATCGATTTGACATAATGTAGCGAAACGTGCTGACAAAATCCGCGCATCAAAAATCCTGGCAGCGTTTGTGAAAAATCCCATGCGCGACGTATGAGGCTGGGCGGTGTAAAAATTTCTGGCCGCACGCACCTTATGAGGCTGGGCGGAACAGCCCTATGAGGCCAGACGGTTCTGTGCTATGAGGCTAGACGGTTCTCTAGCTTTCCTGCAACGCATTATCTGCTCGTAGGATTGCCGCCGCAACCATCTTCTTGATGCGGTCAGGATCGCCACCGTACATTTCGGCGAACTGATACATTTTAGCGAACTTGATCTGCTCCTTAGTAACCTCGGCGACCTCGCACCCAAACAGCTCGGCTGCTTTAGATTTTCGGATCGCTGTAGGATCGAGGCACCCTTCCTCTGTCTTCAAAATCGATTGCGCTTCTTTAAGGGTTAATAGCATCCGTACCTTGCCGGTATCGTAGCCTTGCAGGTCAGTTGGACGACGAAATGAATCAGTCGGGTCCATCTTCTCTGCGTCTTCGCGCATATGTGCCAGGACACGCAGCTCAATCTCGGTGAAGTCCGTCTCATACATAGTGATGCTCGTATCTTTAGTAGGAATGTAATCCGTATCAAATTTGCTCATGTGTCTGTCCTTTTGATTGATAGCCCATTATAGCGAACTGAGCGCAAAAGTCAAGCCTTATTCCCTATGAAGTCAGACGGTTCTGATTGATATTAGAGTTGCGCCACATACTTAGCCGTGTTATACTGAAGTCAGGATGAGGGAAACGCATGGCGAACGACAAGCAAGAAACGACCTATCTATGGGGCAGTTTCATATGGACAGGTGACGGCGGTCTAGTTACTGAAGTCGATCCGTTCCATATCAAGTGCTGGGGGCAAGGTCAATGTTAGGGATGAGGAGAACAAGCCGATGACCGTGGTGTGGCTTGAGATAAGCAGTCAACGTGTTCTAACCAAACGATTCTATAACAGCCCGGCTGATGTCGAGCTAGAGCTTAACCGTATCCGTAATGCAAAGATGAGGAATTGACTTGAGTGGTAACTTCATTCAACATGCGGAGTGTCCAGAGTGCGGTAGCTCGGATGCGTTCTCTATCTACGAGCAGGAAGATGGTTCGTATGACGGTACGTGTTTCTCGTGTAAGCACTGGACGTTGCTCGATGCGAACTGGCAGCCGGAGGTAAGACAGTCAATGCAAACACAACAGGCATACATACAGGAAACGGTTGAGACGATCTTTCAGTATGATTCGCTCAACCTACCTGACCGTGGGTTGCGTGGTGACATACTGAAGCACTATGGTACTCGTGTGTCCGTCAACGTCGCGACCGGCGCGCCCGAGGCTCATTACTATCCGGTTTACACTAATGGACAGTTGGCAGGTTATAAGAAACGTCACGTTGCAACTAAATCGTTCATGACGATTGGCAACTGCAAGTCGCCTGAGTTCTTTGGTCAATGGCTATTCCCAGGCGGCGGAAAGACGTTGGTTATCTGCGAGGGCGAGATCGATGCGATGGCCGCTTTTCAGATGTCACTCGACACTGATAACAAGTTTCATAGAGGCTGGCGTGTTGCATCACTGCCAACCGGAGCGCCGTCCGCTATCGATGCGGTAAAACGTAACCTTGAGTGGCTTGAGAGCTTCGATAAGGTCGTTATCTGTTTCGACAATGACAAGCCAGGGCAGGACGCTACTGCGCTCGTAAGCGAGTTACTGTCACCAGGTAAAGCACACATCGTCAACTGGGCATCGGACGATACGTCGCTCGATGCTGGCGAGATGCTAGTGCGTAACCAGATTCATGACTTCATGGGCCTGCTGATCAATGCAACGCCGCATACTCCATCAGGAATCATATCAGGTGCCGATACATGGGCGCATTTACATGACCGTCCTCGCGTCGATTCGTTGCCATACCCAGATCACTGGGAGCTAAACGCGATGACTTATGGAATCCGACCAGGCGAACTCGATACTTGGACATCCGGTTCTGGTTCTGGTAAAACCCAAGTCATGCGGGAGTTGCAGTTCCATATTCTATCGGCAACAGATGCTAATGTCGGTGTAATTGCTCTTGAGGAGCCGCTACACGATACGGTCGAAGGATTGATGGCGTTGTACCTTGGCAAACGTATTCATCTCCCTGATGTAGATTATACGCCGGAAGAGTACAAAGCTGCATGGGACTTCGTTGCAGGCACGAACCGAATTCATCTCTACGATCACTGGGGATCGACTGATGCTGATACGCTATTCAATAAAATCCGATACCTGGCTCGCGGACTCGATTGCAAATACATATTTCTGGATCATCTGTCAATTGTGGTCTCCGAGTTTGCAGGAGATGGTGATGAGAGAAGGCAGATCGATACAATCATGTCGAAGCTCAAGAAGCTTACTCAAGAACTTCAAGTATGGATTGGACTTGTGGTCCATCTTCGAAAAACCAGTAGCGGCGCGTCGTTTGAAGAGGGCTCTGTTCCGACAACTGATGATCTTCGCGGATCAGGTAGCATCAAACAGCTATCAAACGGGGTCTACGCTATTGCGCGGAATCAACAGCATCCAGACGAATATCTACGGAATACCTCTTCCGTGCATTCTCTTAAGTGCCGATTTACAGGACGAACCGGTCCTGCTGGTTGGCTGCATTTCCACGGAGAGTCTGGCCGTATGATTCCCGTTGGTGATCCGGAAGAAGAGCTGGCATTACGAGCATCGGCAGAAGAAACAAAAGCAGCGTGGGCTGCCGAGCAGCAGGGCATCGCTTAATGTCTGCTGCCGTTCAAGGTCTCGAACTAACGAATGCGAACACGCCGCCTGTGCGTAATTTGAATCTCGTGTTTGATACAGAAGCGAACGGTTTCTATGATAACGGTACAAAGATGTGGTTATTCTGCGCTAAGGATATGTTCACCGGTCAACGCTGGGAATGGGGCGGGCCGGAAGGACTCGAACCTCACAAGAAAGAAATTCAAGCTTTGCTAATGCGTGCGAAACTACTCGCGTGCCACAACTTGATCAAGCATGACTTGCCACAGATGTACAAACTCGGCATCGCTGCACCGAAGCACTGGGAAGGCGCAAAGATCGTTGACACGTTCACGATCAGTTCTCTACTAAACCCAGATCGGCCGCGTGTATCCGGAGCAAAAGGCCCGCACGGTCTCGACGCCTGGGGCATTCGTTCTGGTATGTTGAAGCCGGAACAAGAGCAGTGGGAGGTTTGGGAAGAAGCGATGCGCGTCCGTTGTAGCCGTGACGTTGAGATTAACGAGTGGGCTTTTCGATTCCTGCAAGACGAATCGCGACAGGACGATTGGGCATGGAAAACGTCAATCGGTATGGAACACCAAGCCGCATTCATCATCGCCGAACAAGAACGTAATGGATGGCACTTCTTCAAAGAGAAGGCGCGAGGCTTCATCGAATACTTAGATAGTGAACTCAATCGAATCGACGCGCTTGTCGTACCGATGATGCCGCCGAAGATGATGGTTCACACACCGATTCGAAAACTGTACAAAGCGAACGGTCAGTACACTGCGCAGGTTTGTAAGTGGTTCGGATTCGAGCCCGATGACGCGAAACTGTCAAACCCTCCTATCAGTGTCAACTCAGAACTGAGCGAGGAGTTCTTGAAAGAGCACGGTTGCATGTCACGCATCTCGTGGGAGATACCGAACCCGAATTCAGACATACAGATGAAAGAGTTCCTACTCACGCAGGGATGGTTGCCTGATGAGTACACACCGAAAGGATCACCGAGGTTAACTGAGGATTCACTCGACTCGGTTTCCGGAGAAGCCGGTCGGCTGCTTGCACGTCGAAAGGTAATGCAGGCGAGACGGACGCAGCTTGAGAGTATCAAAGACCCGAACAAGAAGGGTTGGATGTCAATGATCCGCGATGACGGACGGATCGAAGCTGTATGTAATCCATGCGGTTGTAATACTGGACGAGCGAGACATAAACAAATCGTGAACGTCCCGCGCACTACAACTGAATTCGGTCGGGAGATGCGCTCCGTCTTTGGCGCGCCCGAAGGCTATTTCATGCTTGGTTATGATGCTAGTGGGCTTGAGCTTCGTTGCCTCGCACATTACATGGAGGATGCCGAGTATATCGAGCAAGTTCTGCATGGTGACATTCATACAGTTAACCAGCTTGCCGCAGGCTTGCCAGATCGTGAGATGGCGAAGACGTTTATCTACGCATTGATTTACGGAGCCGGTGACCTAAAGATCGGACGGATTGTTGGCGGTAACAGCACGACAGGTAAAGAGTTGCGTTATAAATTCTTCCGCGCTATTCCTGCACTAGATGCGTTGCTGACTCGAACAAAGACGATTGCGAAGCGCGGCTTTCTCCGCGGAATAGATGGTCGTAAGTTAATGGTGCGATCCGATCACAGTTCGTTGAACACATTATTGCAGGCCGCTGGCGCGATCGTGATGAAGTACGCTTACATCTCACTAGATCAGTGGTTGACAACAGAAGGTTACAAGAACGACTCACGTTCACTTTCTGACATCTACGCGCCGACGCCTCGCGTGATGAAAGTCGGAGACATACATGATGAAGGTCAGTTGCAGGTTAACAAAGATGTGGTAACTGACATGCAAGAGTTCACCGGCTCCGCTAAAGAAGCGAAGCTGTGGGTTCCTGACGATCGTATCTGGAGTGCGGAGGTTCGCGTCGGCGGTAACGATGGCGAGGGTACATTTCGGAAGTATTACGCACGACCTGGTGAACTGGCTGTCTATGCTATACGACAAGCCGGTACAACGCTTCAATTCAACTGTCCTCTCGATGCGGATTATCGTATCGGCCAGAATTGGGCTCAGACACACTGATGAATAGGCTAGACGGAAAACCGAGAAACATGCCTCGACCTAATTGTCGTCCTGGAGAGAAAAGATGCGGGACATGCAAGCTATGGAAGGAGCTGGACGAGTTCTATAACAGCGCCGGAGCGCATGATGGTAAAGGAACTCGGTGCAAGCCTTGTGATAAAGACGCGAGGAGAAAGCACTACGAGGAGAATTACGATCGAGACAAAGCTCGGTGGAGAGCCATAAAGAACGCGCATGGATTAACCGAAGAACAGTGGATGTCCATGTACAATGAACAAAACGGAACCTGTGCTATATGCGACAGGTCTCAGGAAGATAGAGGTTACGCAGATCGATGTTTAAGCGTCGATCATGATCATGAAAGCGGTGTTGTTCGCGGCCTGCTTTGTAATGGTTGCAATCGGGCACTTGGATTCTTTGAAGACAAGCCCGAGCTATTAAGAGCTGCCGCGAAATACTTAGAGGAAGAATCGAAATGACTGACCAAAACACTGGTGCAGCACCCGGATCGAAGACATTTGTCCACGCGACCGTGATGAGCTGCATGTTCAACGCACAACTACCGAAGCGCGACGGAGGTACTTACCTCGGCGTTATGCTCAACTTCATGGATACTCAAGGCCAAAACAGTACGCAGAAGTGGGCTCAAACGTACATCGATGACGCGCGCAATCTGGCGTTGAAAAACGTTCTCGCTTCGCTTGTTCCGAATACCCAGATCACAATTCACAAAACGAAGGGTGAGAAGTACTGGGACGTTACGAGCATCGCTCCAGGACACGTCGAGGGTGAGCGAACATCCGCTCCCGCCGCTCCCGGAGCGCCCGCACCTACTGGCGGAGGATACCAGGCTAACGACTCAAGCAAGATGCGTTCAAAGGAACAGTGCATTCGAGGCGAAGCGATTCAAGCCGCCTGCACACTCGAAGCTGGTGAGACTGGTGATACCGACATTAAACGAATCGTCGCACGCGCTGAAAGTCTCGCGAAGTATATCACTCAAGGCACAGGCGAGCCTGCCTTGTTGGCCTCAGCACCGGCAGCAGTTGTAGCGCCTCCTGCGCCTATCGCTGCCGCCCCTGTCCCGGCTATCGCCGCGCCCGCTCCGGCCGGGGCACCGACAACAGTAGGCGCTGCTCCTATACCCACCATCCCCGGTGCCGTAGGTGCCGCTCCCGCTCCGGTTATAGCACCAATAGCACAAGCTCCCGCGCCCGCTCCGGCCGCTCCCGAAGTCACTGCCGCGCCTCCCGGCGCAGTTGCCGCACCAGCGACAGCCGCGCAACCGGCAGCATTTGATGACGGATTCGGTGGTTAGATGAGCGACTTTTGTCGGAGCCGAAAGCAGCCGTTAGTAGGCTCCGATATTTTTGGGATTGCCACAGAGTAAGGGCACCCTTCCAGGAGTAAGAAATGTCATTAGCAACACCCGCATCGTTACCAATGTTCTTCCGCGAAACACTGGAAGAGATCAATGACCAACGACGCGCTGAACCGACAAACGAACGACTGGTTGACAGATTAAAGAAGCAAGCCACGTTAGCGAACCGCGCAATACTCGCGGCCGATGACCCGGCACAGATTGTTCAGGAACTTGTCCAGGTTGCGGCATTGGCAGCACGAATCGCAGCGGAAGGTGATCCTGCGTTTCCTAAGTACAGGTGGCCATACGAATGAGTACTGTTGACATTGTATTCGTCTCTCAAGACGACTTGATCGGACCAGACAACCTTACGTTCGTTGAAATTGAACGAGATGGAATATCAATAAAACTCGGAGAATGGGTCAGACGAGATGATGGGTATCTTGTCCTGCGCATCCCGGACCCGGAGAGATTATCATGAAAGCAGGAATAGATGGGGATTCGCTCGTTTACACGATTGGGTTCGCTTGCCAAAAAAACATACATCAGGTAGTAGACGCCGCGGATGATACCGTGATCTACTTCGAGAGTGAGCGAAAGGACATGTGCCTTGGCTACATCGAAGACCATCCGGAACACGGAGCTACGGACATTGCAGTTCGCATCGAAGTGTCTCCGCCTGCCCATGCGTTCCACTCGCTGAAGATTGTGATTCAGAAGATTGCAAAGTGTGCGAAGGCGCAGAGCTATAAGATTTACTTGACCGGTTCGGGTAACTTCCGCGAGGGTGTTGCCACAGTAATGGGTTACAAGCACAATCGTATCGGTAAGCCTAAGCCTATGCTATATGACGCGATTCGAGAATACCTACAGGTTCATCACAAAGCTGCGATGGTTACCGGTATGGAAGCGGATGACGCGCTCGCCATCGTGCATCAACGACACAACGTTGACAAGGTGAAAGTGAACACGTCGGTCGATCCAAACAATCCGAATTGGATTGAGCCCGAAGAGTTTATCATCTGCGCTATCGATAAAGACCTGCGCAACATTCCAGGTAATCACATCAACTTCAGCAGGCACGTCGCTGAAGATAACGGTGACTACAAGTTCGTAACGATCACCGAGGAAGAAGGACGCCACACATTCTGGAAACAGGTGTTAACCGGTGACACTGCTGATAATATCATAGGTATTCCGCGTATGGGAGAGAAGGGTGCCGACGCACTACTCGACCCGATCAAGTTCTGTTTCCCGGAAGACCCAATGGAAGCAGAGAAGGCTTACTTCAACGTCGTCTACGATGCGTACAAGAAGAAGTTCGGTGCAGGCCCGGTCGAATACTTCCACTATGATGCCTACGTTGACACATCTAAGGGATATACTAAGCGAGTTTTGAAAGAGGAAGCAGATATTCTTCCTGAGCAACGATTAGTCGGCAGTGCGCTGACTTTCCTTCTGGAGAATGCACGACTCGCGTGGATGCTTCGCTATATGCCGAACGCCGAAGGAACTCATTGGTGGATGCCTCCTTACACGTTCGATGAAATCGCAGCTCTGGACGCGCTAGAAGCAGGCGATACCGAAGAGACTCCGAATACGCCAACAGACGAGGAAGAAAACGAACGAGATGTTGATATTCCTTGGACTGAAGGTCGAGGGAAGTGGTTCTACATTACTAAGACAGGCGACACATTAGTCAAGGCCGGTCCGTTCGGTACGGCGAAGAAAGCGAAAGCTGATTTGAATTCGCAACCGGACGAAAGTCAAACGGAATTGCCGTTTAACGAAACAGACGATCAACAGGGCGCAGAGATTGCTGCGGCCGAGCATTGCCTGTCGAAAGGCGCTCCCCACCCTCCGGAGCCAGAGATTGTCTCTGAACCAGTCGATCCGGTTCATCAAGCCTGGTACTTCTGGGATGAAACCTGGGCGGATCGTTACGGCCCGTTCGACACTGAAGAGGAAGCACGAACGCAGTTGGATGCGTATGTCAAAGGTCTAAATGGACTCAGTGTGTTAGACGAAACTAACGCCGGAGGATTTCCTGGTACTAACGCAAGGTTGTACGACAACAGCGAAGTAATGATCGAACTGCCGGACAACGGCACGGATATAATCGTCAAAGAAGACGACGTACCGGTCGAAACGTTACCTAAGTCGCCAGAACCGCCGACTACTGAAATCTGGAACGAGAGTTTCTAATGCAAATTAAGTTCGCAGCGTTGGACCCTTCAATGAGTAATCTCGGGATTGCGCTTGGCACCTACTACCTGGGTGAAGTCGCGCCGAACTTAGGCGGAGGAACAACGATCACGGACGGATATGAAGTAACCGGTATTCAATTGATTCAGACATTTCCGTCGAAAGAGAAGAAGGTGCGCAAGTCGGCGCTGGATTACGAACGCTGCCGGCAGTTGTACATCGGCATGGCCGCGGTGCTGAATGATTGGATGCCGACGATATGCTTTGCTGAAATGCCAACCGGTTCGCAGTCAGCGTCAGGGATGAAGTCATATGGCATCTCTCTAATGCTGTTAGGGACGATAGGCGTGCCGGTTATCCAGGTCACTCCGGCCGAGGTTAAAGTCGCTGCGGTAATGAGCAAGAACGCCTCAAAGGACACTATGATCAAATGGGCAATGGAGAAGTGGCCTGATCTTCCGTGGCTAAAGAGAACAATCAAAGGCGAGACGAAGCGACTGAACAAGAATGAACACATGGCGGACGCTTGTGCCGCCGTCGAGGCCGGTGTCCGCACCGACCAATGGAATCAACTGGTTTCGGTACTGGGCAGTAATATGGCCGGGAATGGTAGGGAGGTCTCCGATGACTAAATTAAGCGATGCTATTGATTCGTTCAAAGGCACGGGCTGGTCGAGAAGTACGATTAAGGCGATGTTCGGCGGCATGAAGAGGGCGCGTATTGGCGCTCACGAACTTCCGAAAGGCCACAGAGCCAAGCGAAAACGATTGCAGAAAATTCAGAAAGAATCGCGAAGGAGAAATCGATTGTAATGGACTTTCTTGGTATAGAGTTCGACATGAACGATGCGTTTATCGTAGCGGCGATGATGGCTGCATTCATGGGCGTGTTCGATCATCTTTGGCAGTTGTTACTTGACATTTGGGACTGGCTGATACCGTTCGAGGTTATTGCAGAATACGAGCAAGCGGTTGTGCTTCGCTGGGGCAAGTACCAACGAACAGTCGGTCCAGGTTTACGCTGGAAGATTCCATTCGGAGTTGAAGACATACTCGAAGACACAGTTGTACGACGTACAGCATACGGAGACGTTCAGTCGTGCGTGAGCGAAGACGGTAAGCCGGTAAACCTAAGCCCGATTGTCGTCTTCAAAGTCGGCAACATTAAACGATGGTTGCTGGAAGTGGATGACGCCGAGGATGCGTTGCTTGAAATAACATACGGCATCTGCGAGGATCACGCGAGAAGGAATAGCTGGGCGGAAATCATTGGCGACGGCTTCAAAGAGTCGGTCTACGAAGATGTTCGCGACGAAGGAAATACCTGGGGTGCTCGGGTCGAGGAGGTTAAGTTCGCCGACCGCTCAAAGAGCAGAGCATTACGCCTCTGGACTGGGAATCACTCAGTCGCGGAGCTAGAAGATGAATAACATGACTTCAACCACTGATTGTGGTATAATAAAGGGTACGCTTACTTGGGAGACGATGTAAATGCCTGGAAGAAAAAGAGAAGATGTGACCAATGAAGAGATTCTCGGCGCGTTGGGAGACAACGCCGGGAACAAGACTGCTGCTGCGAAGCAGATCGGAACTAGCCGACAGCTCTTGACTTATTGGATTGAGAACGATGACGAGCTTGCCGTCCGGATATTGGGCGTGCAGGTGATGAAACAAAAACAACAATTGATGGATAAGAACCGAATCCAGAACAAGCTCTTTCGAGAGCACGCACGCGCAGAGAATGCAGTAACAGCGATCACCACGGACATACGATCACTGCTACGAAAGTACAAACTACATTTAGGTACAGTGAAGCACCCGGCAAAGAAGAACTCGGCGGTTGGTGTAATTCAGTTCTCGGATGTTCACTTTAACGAGTGCGTCATGATCGAGAGTAACAAGTACGACTTCGATGTAGCGAGCAGGCGGATTAAGAAACACGTCCTCGCATCGATGGCGCACTTCGATACGGCAGACGTACAGAACGTGTTAGTGGCTTTCACTGGCGACATGTTGAACTCTGATCGGAGACTGGACGAATTGTTGCAGAACTCAACGAACCGGGCACGCGCTGTGTTCCTTGCCGTTGACATCATGCAGCAGGCACTTCGACATCTGAATCAGAAGTACAACGTGTCGGTAGCGTCGATTACCGGTAACGAAAGCAGGTTACCACAGGATGTGGGCTGGGTTGACGGCATCGCGTCTGACAACTACGACTACATGATCCACGGTATGCTCGAAGCTGTACTTGGTGGTGAGCCGGGCTTTAAGTTTATTGCAGGCGACCCGACTGAGTTGGTGATTAACGTAGCAGGGCAGAACTTGTTACTGCTTCACGGTCACAGCTCCGCTGGTAAGAAAGCAGACTTCGCCGGTTCAATGCAAAAGGTCGTCGGTCGATATTCTGCTAACGGAATTAGGATTGATTACGTATTGTCCGGCCATACGCACGAGACGCACATCGCTGATCGGTTCGCTCGGTCAGCATCGATAGTCGGAGCAAACGATTACAGCGAGAAGGCGTTGAACTTGCCCTCTCGTGCGAGCCAGAACTGCTTCTTGTTTCACCAGGACGGATCGATTGACGGATTGAAAGTCGATCTGCAAATCACGGATAAGATTAAAGCGTATCCGTTTAACAAAGCACTTGAAGCTTACAACGCCAAGTCCGCATCGAAGATGAACGAAGGCAACGGCGTGGAGATTTTCAAAATCGTAGTATAACACTGAGCGAACCAATCTCTTGAGGAGGAGATAATGTCAGCTAACAATCAAACACCAACCATATCGCTGCAAGACCGGCTATGTGATCTGTTGAAGATCGCAACGCAACGAAAAGCTAGCTTCCAAGTGGCGCGCATCGACATGGGTCAAGGAAACGAAGTCGCCGTCGTCGCAATCGTGAACGACTCCGAGGGTTTCATTGACACAATACAGAATTACGATCTGTGCCAGAAGCGGTACGCTACCAAGATTGCTAACGCAGTCGCCGTGAGCATCGCGAAGAACGGCCTTCCCGATCCGGATCATCCGGAGGAATTCAACCTGATTCTAAGCGACGACGGAGCAGATAGAGATGGCGATTAAACTGATTGGTCTAGCCGGTCCTGCACGCTCCGGCAAGAGTTCAATGGCGCAGTTCCTCGTGGACTTACTCGCCTACGATACCTATTCACTTGCGGGTCCGCTGAAGATTCTGATTGCGACACTATTCGACTGGGACGAACCGTTCATCGAAGGTAATGCGAAAGATAGGGTCAGAGAAGTCGGGCTCAATCGACTTGAGTTCGTCAAGAAATGGGCCGAGCTTCGGATGACTCAAGCTACCGGCCAGGCGATGACCACAGAGCTTTTCAATGACAGACTTATCCCGTTGCTCTTTTCGGACGACGAAGCGAAAGACGGACCCTCCATCTCTCCACGCAGAGCGTGGCAGTTGTTTGGCACCGAATTCGTTCGCGGATTGAATCCAAGAACATGGCTCGACCTGGCCGGACTAGCGTTGAGGGATGCGAAGGCTGCTGATAGCGGACTCATTGTCACCGAAATTCGATTCCCTAACGAGCACAAGTGGAACCACGACACCAACGGACTGACGGTTCACGTTCGTCGTGCCGGTGCCGAGTTTCAGATCGCTGACACCGGACATGAAAGCGAACGGCCGCTAAAGAAGGCGAGTGTCGATTGGGCGACCCCGGTCTGCGCTGACCTTGCACAACTTGAGAAGAGCGCAGAGATGATCGCACAGTTTGTTAAAGTCGCTCCGACCACGGACGTTCGATTGTCGCCGCGGATGCCTACGTTCGAGACATTGTACGAAGGACGACTCTGATGGACGACAAGAGGAAGCACACTTGCACTTCCGTAGCCGAGGGTTGTAAGAAATCAACTATGTCTACGTGGAAGACTAAGAAATTCGGAACTAAAGTCTCTTGCGTCGCGTGCAGTGCGAACGCAGGAGCAGGGAGGCCGCAACATGGCTGATAAATTTCCTGCGATGCTTTCGCAGAAGTTCAACATCAAGAAGATCAAGGACGCCTGGCCAGTTGCGGTCGAACCAAAGCTGGACGGAATTCGGTGCTTAATCGTTCTCAAGCACATTGATGACGAGTACGAGATCGTAACGTACAGTCGTGCCGGGAACGTCTTCAACTCCATTGAAGCGATCGAAGATGTCATCATGGACACGTTCGCTGAGACGAGCTGGACGGAAGACATGGTGTTTGATGGCGAGGTCTTTTGCGGAGATTTTTCAACTACCGTATCACAGATTAAGAGGAAATCAGAACAGGCAAAAGATGCCGTGTTGACTATCTTCGACATCGTACCGTTACAAGAATGGGCCGATGGACGTTCCGCACTCGACTTTACCGACCGACGCACTATGCTGGCGCAGTTCTTCGACGGTAAGTCGCCTATAGAGAAGCGCATTCAGATGTCTAAAGCCGTCCTGGCTGGTTGTATCGATGAGATCAATGAGCTGCACACAATCGCCGTTGATCTCGGTCACGAAGGCGTCATGGTCAAGCCGTTGAACGGAGAGATCAGTCATTGGGTTGCCAAGCGGTCCTATGGTTGGATGAAACTCAAGACGCGGCACGACATCGATCTGCCGATTCTCCGTGCCGAAGAGGGCGAGGGTCGGCTGAAAAAAACACTCGGCGCGATCATCGTTGACTTCGAGGGCGTTGAAGTTAACGTCGGTTCCGGCTTCACTGACGAACAGCGAGCGGAACTCTGGAGATTGAACAACAAAGGACAACTGGCCGGACTGACGGCTGAAGTAAACTACCTGTGTGTGACTGCCGACAAGAGTCTGCGCGAGCCCACATTCTCGACTATCAGGATCGACAAATAAGGAGTAGAAAATGGGTATTGACAGACCACCACTGAAGTTATTATTCAGCACGCCGGAATTCACGCCTGGCACACAGACAACAGTTCGAGTTGGATCGAAGTGGCGTGAAGTTCTTGGAACAGGCCAACCTCGCATACCGGTTTTCGTTACCGGCTTCGAGGATAAAGGTTCTATTGGTGTTGCTACAGTAACGTCGGTCCTGTTTGGCAAGTTCTCTCGCTTCGCCGGTATTGGCGCAGCAACGAATCATCAAGAGAATTGTCGGACGGTCGAAGGATTGGCTGAAGAGCTGGCTCTTCACTACTCGGACTTCGATCCCGAGAGTTCAGAGATCACTGTAATCTTCTTCGAGTTCGCTGAGAACAAATCTGACGAAGAGCTTGCAGACGACGCCACTGACGCTGCCGACCGTACCGCTAAAGTTCTGGCGGACAAGATCGACAACAACCGAGAACGAGACGAGGCTGCTGCGGATGCAGAACTGAACGCTGAAGCCGAGAAGCAGATTGTTGTCAAGGCCGGAGCTGCTGAGGAACAAGTCGAATCCGAAGATGATGAAGAGCCTCCTTTGATTCAGACAGATGACGAGGGCAACCCGGTATTAGATGATGACGGAAACCCGATTCTCCTCAATGCAGCCGAAAACGAAAGCGAGGATTAAACTCGTCGCCGAGTGGGCGTGGACGGCGTTCGTTGTCGTCCTCGCTTACTTCGCATGGAGGATAATGTAATGGCAACGAAACCAATTAGCCAACGCGAAGCTCTTAGACTCAGGAAGCGCGTCTACGAGCTTGAACAAGAGAAGATCAGCATGTTCAATAAATATCGTCAAGAATATCCCGGTGGTGTCTTCGCTAGGCGGTTCACATGTGGCGATGCTTCAAGAGCTGCATTGGACATGGCCCAGGACTTAGGCTGCGTGTTGATCGGAAAGATGAGTGGTGGTTCTCTGGACATCTACGCAATACCGGAGGGTTCGTGATGAAGTTTCCCAATCACTTGAAGCGGACCTGGGCCAACTGGCGAGAGTACAAAAGTGATAAGCGAAAGAAGCTTAGAGCTGTGTCCAAGGCATTGGAAGAGTTTCAAATGGGTTGTGCCTGGATTCCTCTTGAATCGCTACGTAGGTTCGACAACATCCGTCGCGAAATGAACAAACTGAAGCAAGAGTTGTCTTGCGAGGAATGGGGAAGATGATTCCACTGTGGTTGCTCACAAAACTGCCGTTCCTTACGAGGATCGGACCACTACTCGGTAAGTACGGCATTCGCATTGCGCTTGTGTTCGCTCTTGCCGGTGCGCTCTTTATCGGAGGCTGTCAGTACGCGAATGTTCAACACGCGGAGCACCTTGCCGACATCGAGAAGCAGAAGACCGTCGCTATCGCCGAACGAACGGCGGAGTTGAATGCAGAGTGGCGAGCGAAATTACTGATCGAAGAGAACGCCCGTATGGCGTTGCAGTTCGATCTCAATATAGTTGAGGATCGCGAGACGGAGTTACTGGCTCGGATCGGAAATTTACAGTTGACAAAGACCATTGATCAGGTTAATATCGAGGCATGTCTGGAGACTGAAGATGAGAATATCAAGTTGGTTATTGCCAACCCTTTTACTGCTGAGTGGGCTAGGCTGTACAACGACTCAAGTCGAGTTGTTCGAGCCGGAGATACTCCCGAGCCCGAAACCGATTGAAGCGATGGTAAAGTGCGAGGAGCAGTTAAGCACTCTTCCCGCAGACTTCATCGATCTTCCCGTTGCCCAGGCGGTCGAGATTCTAGCTGTCAACAGAGTTGTTGACTCCACGTTCTATTTTCAATGCAGGATTAAACAAGAGGACTTGGTTCGATGGATACAAGGTCAAACGTAACGGAGCCTACCGAAGAGCTTGAGATTATCGAGCTAGAGTTGGTGGATGAACGTCCAACCGATCCGTACAACACTTCGACGGTCAAGGTGCTGAACCTCCGTGACTTCAGAGGATAATAACTTGCTTGATCTGGTACTGTGGCCTGACCCGCTGTTGAGTACGGTCTGTGACCCAGTGCCGGACGATGCGTTCGGCTCTGACGATCTAATGAAGCAAGTCGCTGACATGATATATACAATGTACGCGAACAAAGGCATCGGCCTGGCTGCGAACCAAGTCGGGTTCCTGAATCGCGTCATAATCATCTCGAAGAGCCCGGAAAAGCCAACCGGACTTCCACTAGTCATCATTAACCCGAAGATACTTAGCCGCGGAACAAAGTTTCAGACGTTGCGTGAAGGCTGCTTGAGTTTTCCAGGACAGCAAGCGATACGTCGCCGTAATCAGCGCGTCTCGTTCGAGGCCCAAGACCTGTACGGTTTCGTTTACAACTGGCAGTCGAGGGATTTGCAAGCGCAGTGCTTCGCTCACGAGCTGGATCACATCAACGGAAAGAACTTCCTTCAGAAATGAGCACTTTAATCGATCACGCTAGGTATTTCTCGATCAATGCGCACGACGGGCAAGTACGAAAGTACACAGGAGAGCCCTACTGGCACCACTGCCGGAATGTTGCGAGGTTAGTGCAAGAGCGAACGAACAACGATTCGATGGTCGCTGCCGCTTGGTTACATGATACGCTTGAAGATACAGATACCACGGTCATATGTTTGGAGTCGAATTTTGGAGACATCGTTACACGTCTTGTGTGCGACCTAACCGATATTTATGTTACCGAAAACTGGCCGGAATTGAATCGTGCCGAGAGAAAGAATCTGGAGTGCATACGATACAAGTACAACGTATCGGAGAACGCAAAGATAATCAAACTGTGCGACTTGATTGACAATACAACATCAATAGTAGAGCACGATCCTAAATTCGCGATCGTTTATCTTCGCGAGAAAGCAAACTTACTTGAAGCGATGGGATTCGGCGAATGATCTACGACATCACCACGCGAGAGTGGCCGGAACGATGCGCTCCGAGTTTTGCTCGTGCTCTCGTAACCAAATACCACTTCCATCGTACCGGTATGTGGCAAGACCCAACCGGTAGAAGCCGGAAGGCGCTCTGCGGCACGGAGATCGGCAAGGTCAGCCGTCAGGTTGCGACCTCGGCCGTTCCCGACGACAAGAAGTGCAAGACATGCCTTCGATCGTACCGCGACGGTGCCCGATGAATTGGAATTTCCAGGCTACGCATCCGTTCGTGTCGTTCGCGACCGAAAGACACGCCAGCGACCCGCGCCCAAGCATGATTCACCATTTCGGTCGATGACATCCAGGTTCCGGAGTATTGCCCGGTGCTGGGAGTCCGAATCGAGGTCCGTTCGACCGGAAAAGGCCGCTGTGGCTCATACTCGCCGACATTGGCGTTGAAACGGCCTGAGAGCGGCTATACGGAAGATAATGTGGCAGTGATCTCATTACGCGCCCTTCGAGTGATCGCAGGGCAGGACTACGCCACGATCCGGGAGAGGCTGGAATCAGGCCGTATCCGCGGAGATCGTGAGAGCGTGGAGGCAGCGGCCCGATGGCTGGCGTGTCTTTAGTGCTTGAAACCAACGCGAGCCCGATTGAAATTCTAATATGAGCAAGGTCATCATAGCCGGTCCAAGGACCATCTACAACACCGCACTCGTGAGACAAGCGATGATCGAATCGGGTTTTGAAATCACACAAATTGTTTCTGGCGGAGCGCGAGGTATTGACCAAGCGGCGATCGACGTAGCATACATCGACGCATGGCCTGGAGGACCGATGGTCTTCATGGCAGTTTGGCAAAGGCCAGACGGAAGTACGGACAAAGGTGCAGGTATCAAACGGAACAGACTGATGGCTGAATACGCCGATTGCTTGATCGCGATCTGGGATGGCGCGAGCACCGGCACAAAGAACATGATCGATACAGCTCGGGAACTCGGGCTCAAAGTATTCGTACTGAGGACAGACGAATGAGCCACTGCTACGTTACCTCGGACTGGCACTTCGGACATCGAGCCATCACTAGATTCCGACCACAGTTTTCATCTATGGAAGAGATGGAAGATCACGTCATGGAACGCACCCTGGAGATAGTCAAGAAGCGCGACGTTCTATTCTGCTTAGGCGACATGGCGTTCGATGACCGAGGACTCAGTAAGATCGCACAGATTCCGTGCCGGAAGATTCTCATCCGAGGAAATCATGACAACCATCTATGCACTCAACAATTTCTAAGCGTATTCGAGTCGGTCGAGGGTGCGTACCGATACAAAAAGTATTGGTTCACACACATCCCGATTCACCCGTCAGAGCTGTACCGAGGAAACAACGTTCATGGCCACTGTCACCGCGGCGGACCTGCTGAACATCAGATCGGAGAAGACTGGCAGAAATACTACAATGCCATACTCGAATACAACGACTATCGTCCTATAGATATGCAACAGGTTGGTAGGATACTCGCAGAGAGAACGAAATGATAGAAAAACCAGTGACAGTCTGCGTTGAAGAAACAACGTTCTCCGATTGCGGAACATATCGTTACGTTCTTCGCCGTCACAACCTGGACGGAAATAGAAACATCTGCTTTGTGATGTTGAATCCGTCAACAGCAGACGCGACGCTCGACGACCCGACAACGCGCAGAGCGATGGACTTCGCAAGCAGAATCAACTGCGGTGAATACATGGCCGTCAACCTGTTCGCCATGCGATCGCCGAACCCGAAAGACTTGCGATTGATCGATGATCCGGTCGGTCCTCTTAATGATGAGTACCTGCTCGCTGCCGCCGACTGGGCGGACGCAATCATCGTAGCCTGGGGCAATGGTGGCGCATACAAGAACCGCGACCTTGCAGTCCGGCATCTGCTGCGGCATAAGTTCCTGCACTGCCTTGGCCTTACCGGAGGAGGCTACCCGAAGTTTCCGTTGTACCTGAAGAAGAATACCAAGCTTGAAGTCTACGATAATGCGTCATAAAGAACGCTTTATCGGACGTTAACCGGGTTAATGCGCGTTATATGACGCATTAGGAAGTACCAGATACTTCCGGAAAGTGGAAGTTTCTAGCCACTTGGCACGATACTTGTAATAAACTTGGTCATGCCCGCATTACGATCAGTCCAGAAAGCTGGACGGAAGTCAAGCGTACAGGGTCATGGCAAACAAAAAAAAAGACCGCCTCGAAAGGCGGCCTCAGCTCCAACGCAGGGTTGACAGATTATTGTTGCTCTTGCTCCTGCTCTTGTTGTTTGACTTCTTCAATCGCAATCGCGAACTCCACAAACCAAAATAGCAGAAGGTTCGACGGTCCGTTACTCGTGCCGAGGTTGACCAGGGTCTCCCTGATTACGGTCTTTTCTGGAGTTATAACTCGCCTGTAACCTTGTCGTCGCAGGTTGAATGATTGAATAATTCCCGCCAATACCGGCGCTCCGTCTGAGCAGCCGACGATACCTCCACCAGACATACCCGGAAATGCCGGGATAGCGACCCTCAAAGCTCCGCCTCGG
>ENA-ORDP01000392-ORDP01000392.1-marine-sediment-metagenome-genome-assembly--contig:-NODE-392-length-29210-cov-4.323924_pt1 | contig 29210 bp, 25 predicted proteins | sample MGYA00248627_ERZ508539 | MGnify/ENA primary metagenome ERZ508539 (study PRJEB26208, sample SAMN05571518) | marine sediment metagenome | biome: deep sea; feature: Hydrothermal vent; material... | reverse complement strand
TCTGGGTGGATGATCTGCAATGCCACTTTGAGGTTCATAGGTCCTATGTGAGCATTCGAGTACAAGAATAACGCCGTAATGGGACAAAAGATGAATGCGCTGAATCGTTACCTGCTAAAAAGCTTTCGGCTCAACTGCCGGATAACCTGACCAAAGCCTTGGGCCATGCGCCCGAGGCCTGTGCTTCGCCCAAGCCCTACCCGTTCTTCGGCTGATAACAACTCAGGAGCCAAGCGTTTTTTCAGTTTCAAAACTGCACTTCGATCCACCAATACCAAACGCCTGAATAACCAGTTTGCCGGCAAATTCCAGGCACGACCCCGCTGTACACTGGCGACAAAATCAACGACATAGGGCTGGCCCCGACGATTCACCAGGGTATTGTGTGGGCTGCGCAAATCACCATGGGCCACACCCAGCGCATGTAGATTATCCAGCAATACCACATAGTGCTGAAAAAAATGTGCCCAATCGATATCAAAGGTTGCTTGCAACACCGGTACGGCTTCGATTTTCTCCATCACCAGCCCACGTTTGCCCACTCTCCCCAACAAGGCCGGGGTCCCGGATAGATTTTGCAGTCGCTGCAAGGAGCGACTTTCCCGCCAGACCAACAATGGGCCAAGCAACTGTCCGAAAATAGGCGCTGCAGCAACATAATTCTTATACACGACCTGTTGCTCACCCAACAAAACCACATCGACAGCGGGCCGGGTACCCGCCCCTTTACGCAGGGTTTTCACCAGCCATGGCGCCTCGACCCGCATATCAGGTCCAAGCGTATTGCAAAATTGTCGAATTTGGTAATCCATGAAAGTGGCTGCCGTACCTCGATATGATAGACTGAGTTGTTATTTCCACCACATTTTATGCGCAACCGCCAATGAATTCATCGATAAATACCCTTGCTCTGACGCCATTGACCGCGATCTCACCCCTGGACGGCCGTTACGGAGCGAAACTGGCTGCTTTGCGACCCATATTCAGCGAATATGGGCTTATCCGCTATCGGGTTTTTGTAGAGATACGTTGGCTGCAATACCTCTCTGCAAAACCAGAAATCAGTGAAATTCCTGCTCTTTCGGGCACTGCCCTTGAACGCCTTGAACGGTTATTTACCGAATTTAATGAAGACCATGCAGCACGTGTCAAGGCCATAGAACGAATCACCAATCATGACGTCAAGGCGGTGGAATATTTCATCAAGGAGCAGATCGGGGATCACCCGGAACTGGCTGCGGTAGCTGAATTCACCCATTTCGCCTGCACTTCTGAAGACATCAATAACCTGTCTTACGCCCTGATGCTCCACTATGCTCGCGAACATCTGCTGCTGCCGGCAATACAGCAGATTCAGGATCGTCTGGTACAGTTGGCAAGAGTGAGCGCTGCACTACCAATGCTGGCTCGAACTCATGGCCAGCCCGCTACACCGACCACTTTAGGTAAAGAGCTAAGCAATATCCACTGGCGCATACAACAGGCACAGAAAACCCTACGAAAAATCGAAATTCGTGGCAAATTCAATGGTGCTGTCGGCAACTTCAATGCGCATCTTGCGGCCTATCCGGAACTTAACTGGCCAGCAATCTCCTGCGACTTCGTAACTTCTTTAGGCATTTGCTGGCACCCCATGACAACCCAGATCGAACCCCATGACTATCTTGCAGAAATTGCACATGCCCTGATTCGAGTCAATACCATTCTGCTCGATTTCAGCCGTGATATGTGGTCTTATATTTCGCTGGGCTACTTCTCACAACAACTGGTGGATGGTGAAGTCGGCTCTTCAACTATGCCACATAAAGTGAATCCCATTGATTTTGAAAATGCCGAGGGTAATCTGGGCCTCGGCAACGCCCTGCTTGGTCATCTGGCTGGCAAACTACCGATTAGTCGCTGGCAGCGTGACCTGTCTGATTCAACGGTGCTGCGTAATCTGGGAAGTGCCTGTGGCTACTGCCTGTTGGCTTGGAGTTCACTACTAAAAGGGCTGAACAAGGTTGCCGCCAACCCGAACAAAATGGCCTCCGACCTCGATCAAGCCTGGGAAGTACTCGCCGAAGCCATCCAAACCGTTATGCGTCGTTACGGTCTGCCTGAGCCCTACGAACAGCTCAAGGCCCTGACCCGTGGACGGGATGCTATCGACCAGCAACACATTATCGGCTTTGTCGAGCAACTTGCGCTACCGATCGAAGCACGTGACCGCTTACTGGCCTTATCACCGACACAATACACCGGCCTGGCTGAAGCCCAAACCATAGGCTATCTTGATGGCTTGGAGTCAGCGAGAGGTGCTTGAGTTTAAAGTCTCGCCCCAAGATATCACTTTGTAGCAAACATGACCCAAATCAGTCTATAATTTCCCACTCGGTTTATCATTTTAATGACATCAAATAAATAGCAAGCCGATGGCAATCGGCCCAGGGGGCCATCGTCACCGGTTATACCATCGGAAATCTCTATGGATCTAGCTACGCTTATCGGGGTTTTAGCCGCCGCAGGCATTGTTCTGTCGGCCATTGCACTAGGCCCAAGCCCGTTGATCTTTGTCAATATCCCAAGCATATTAATCGTTATCGGCGGCACCCTCGGTGCTACCATGATGCAGTTTAATTTACCGGCACTGTGGGGCGGCTTTGGGGTCGCAATGAAGGCTTTTTTCCATAAAAAGGAATCTCGCCAGGATTTGATTCAGGAAGGCCTGGAACTCTCCCAAATCGCCCGCAAGGAAGGGCTCCTGGGTTTGGAAGGGCGGGAGATTTCCAATCAATTCCTGAAAACCGGTATTTCTTTGGCGGTTGACGGCCATGATCCGGAACTGGTGCGCAGGATGCTCAGCAGAGATATTAACCTGACCATCGAACGTCACGATGAAGGCAAACAGATTTTCAAGGCTATCGCCGATATGGCCCCGGCGATGGGTATGATCGGAACCCTGATCGGCCTGGTACAGATGTTGTCCAATATGTCAGACCCCAAGCAGATTGGTCCGGCCATGGCAGTGGCACTGCTGACGACCCTGTATGGTGCTTTTATTGCCAATGTCATTTGCCTGCCGATTGCCGAGAAACTGAGCTTGCGCAGCCGTGAAGAACGGGTTAATCGCTCATTGATTCTGGAAGAAGTGGGGGCCATCCAGGAGGGCATGAACCCACGGGTGATGGAGGAATTGTTGAAAACCTATCTGCCCCCGAGCGAGCGCGAGAACTCCTAACTACATGGATGACGAAGTCCCCAAATCTGATAAAGGCGGTGGAGCACCACCATGGATTATGACCTTTGCCGATTTGATGTCCTTGCTGATGACATTTTTCGTGCTACTGCTGTCGTTTTCGGAAATGGATATCCAGAAATACAAACAACTGGCCGGCTCCATGAAACAAGCCTTCGGGGTACAACGTGAGGTCAAAGTCAAGGAACCCCCGAAAGGTATTAACGTTATCGCCCGTGAGTTCAGCCCCGGCCGCCCGGTGCCTACCCCTTTGAATATCGTCAAACAGAACACCACCGACTACCTGCGACGCAACCTGTTTGTACCTGACAGCAAAGCCAAAAAAACCCTCGCAGACTCTCTGAAAATCCGTAAGGAAGATTTTATTCAACGTCAAGGCAAGCAAAGCCAACGCCAAAATACCCAACAACAGACGGCAACCGGAAAAGAGCAACAAACCACCATCAAGGGCCAGCAGCCCGGACATGGTGACGTGGGTAAAGGCACCAATCAGCGACAGGTCAACATCAAGGCCATGGCCTCCAGTATTCGCAAATCGCTGCGCAAGGAAATCCAAGCTGGGTCATTACAGGTACTGACTGAAAATCAGAAAATCGTTATCCGGATCGCCGAACATGGCTCTTTTCCTCCCGGGCAGGCCAAGTTAACGAAAAAATTTTCCACAACGGGGCGTAAAATTGCTGCGGTACTCAAAGAAATCCCGGGCATCATCGAAGTGGGTGGCCATACGGATAGTATCCCCATTAGCACCCGTAAATTTGCCTCCAACTGGGAATTATCCGCCGATCGGGCCATCGCAGTGCTGGAGTATTTACAAAAAGCCACCGGTATTCCGGATTATCGTTTTCGGGCGGTGGGTTATGCAGATTCAAAGCCACTGGCGAGCAATGGCACCGCTTCCGGGAGAGCCAAAAATCGACGGGTTGAACTTACGATCACACAGGGTAATGACCGTAATGGAGGAAAAATTCGACCCAACGACCCCAATGCCCCACCCAGAAAGGTCATAATCAAACAACCACGAAACAACGGGGTTTCCAACTTCAACCTGCCGTTTGACAACTCGGACAACCCTGACACCGGCAATACCGGAGATGCCCAACTTGAACAAACGCTACGCCAGGATAACGGCGGGAATTAGCCTACCCGGAACACCGATGAGGACAGTGATGACAAAAAACAGACGTAGCTACTTTCGTGTCGATGATCAAGTAACACTGAGCTTTAGAGTCATCACCGAGGACGAATTGCCCTTGATTGAGGAGAAAATATCCGGCCACAAAACTGACCGGTTTACCGCAACCGCAAGCTTTGTCTCCGAATCGAGAAAGCGACTGCCTCTGCTCAGCCAGATTCGCAACAAAGATCCGAACATTGCGCGCTTCCTGGATGCCCTGCAAAATCAGATGAATCACATGGCTCAGCTATTTTTGCTCCAGGAAATGGAGGATGGTGGCAACGCTGCCCAGGAAATCAGCATCAGTGCCAGCGGCATTGCCTTTGTCACCAAACAGCCATTGGTCGCCAACAGTCTGCTGGAAATTCGCCTGCTGTTGCTCTCCAGTTGTACCGGCATCTTAGTCTGCGGGCGCGTCGTGCGTAGTGACCCGCTAACCGACTCAGACTCCAACATCGAATACTACACTGCGATTGAATTTCTGCCCATGAATGAGGATGATCTTGACCTCCTGATCAAACATGCACTTGACTGCCAGGCGGCAGCCCGTCGGCAACAGCGACGGGACGCTGAAGAGCAAGAGTAGACAGCCCGGCTACGCAGCCACACAGGCATCTAGTGACAAACGAGCCAATCCGCCTATCCAAATTGATGTCTCAACGTGGACTTTGTTCTCGTCGTGAGGCAGATCAATATATCGAGCGAGGTTGGGTTCAGGTAGATGGTCAGACCATTTCCACCCTGGGATCACGGGTCAACCAGGAACAAATCATCACCCTGGATCGACGTGCACAACGGCGCCAGCAACAGCGTAAAACGGTGCTGTTGCACAAGCCGATCGGCTACGTCTCCGGGCAACCGGAAGATGCTCACCAACCCGCCGTCAAACTGATTATTCCAGGCAACCGGTTTCCACAACCGGAACGAAAAAATCAGCCATTTCCTGGGCTGGCACCCGCCGGCAGACTCGATATCGACTCAAGCGGCCTGCTGGTACTGACCCAGGATGGGCGTATCGCCAAACAACTGATCGGCACTGACAGCATGATCGATAAAGAATATCTGGTGCGTGTAAGCGGGACAATCAGTCCCGCAACGCTCACAGCCCTGCGCTGTGGTCTCACCCTGGATGATCGTCCCTTGCTGCCCGCCAAAGTCCGGGTTCTACAACACAGCCTGCTGCAGTTTATTCTGCACGAAGGTCGCAAACGACAAATTCGCCGTATGTGCCAGGCCGTTGATCTACAGGTTCTAAAGCTGAAGCGGGTCCGGATCGGTAAAATCGTCCTCGGCAACCTGCCCGAAGGCTGCTGGCGCTTACTCAAAAACCATGAGTCATTCTAATAATGATGGCCCCACTCCCTGGTCGTAGGCGTTTGCTTGAGGTGGCTCGCAAAATTCTCGTCGCGCCTCCCGGATAAACCGATGTATCGTCTGCTGCGCTCGCTACTGTTCCTGATGGATCCGGAAAAGAGCCATCAGGCCACGATCTGGCTGTTGACCCGGGCCTGTCGTTTTCCAGCACTGTTGCAATGGTTTGCAGATCGAGCCAAGCGACATCAACCGCCATTACCTTGCAAGGTAATGGGCCTGGAATTTCCTCACCCGATCGGACTCGCAGCAGGTTTTGACAAAGATGCCGACTGCTTTGAAGCCTTCTTTGCGCTGGGTCTGGGCTTTGTTGAAGCCGGTACGGTCACGCCCCGACCACAACCTGGAAATCCACGACCACGGCTGTTCCGATTACCGGAACAGCAGGCCATTATTAACCGCATGGGTTTTAACAGTGCCGGACTCGACGTATTCGCACACGGCCTGCAGCAACACTGGAGCCGCTATCCGGTGGGCGCAAACCTGGGCAAGAATCGTGACACCCCCATCGATGAGGCCCTGCAGGATTATGTAAGTGGCCTGAACAGGGTGGCTGCTCTTGCAGACTATGTGGTGATCAATATTTCCTCACCCAATACCGCACAATTGCGTGAATTACAACAGGCCAAAACCCTGCGGGCCTTGTTAGAGCCACTGCTCAAACACCGCAATCAACTTTGCCTCAAACTCGGTCACCCTCTGCCACTGCTGGTCAAGATTGCCCCCGACCTTGATCACAGCGAGCTGTGTACCATTGCGGAAACCCTGCTGGATCTGGCGGTGGATGGTGTTATCGCCACCAACACGACGATTCGTCATCCAACTGTCAATGGCCTGCCGTTGTCCGGGGAAACCGGCGGGCTCAGTGGCCAGCCACTTTTTCCACAATCCCTGCAAGTCGTACACACGCTATTTGAAGTACTTCAGGGCCAAATACCGATTATTGGTGTTGGTGGGATCGACTCACCACAACGGGCCTGGAAAATGCTCCTTGCCGGCGCTGATCTACTACAGGTCTACAGTGCTTTAATCTATCAGGGCCCGGAACTGATTCGCCGAATCCTGCAATTTCTTGAACAACAACGTAGCCAGGAAAACTGCGTTACCCTGGCTGAAGCAGTTGCCAGTGCGCGATCCGGCAGCTCTTTAGCCGGGCTTTTGCAACCATAATATCTCGGGCTCATCAGGCACAGGCTGCCAGGGGATACTTGCCAGCAACGGTGCGGTGATGCGCTCTTGCAAACTTTCGATATTGGCTTCTAACTGCAACATTTCCGGATCCAGCACATTGGCCACCCAACCATACAAATCCAGCTTACAGGCCATGATTGCGGCCACGGTAAGTAGTGCATGGTTGAGGCAACCCAGGCGCATGCCCACCACTAAAATCACCGGCAACTGCAGCTTCACCGCAAGGTCCGCAACCGTATCCGTCTCATTCAGGGGCACTTGCCAACCACCGACGCCCTCAACCACCAGATACTCATTGTGGTCGTACAGATACTGTGCCCGACTTACAATCGGCTCCAGTGCAATCTCATTACCTTGCAGGCGCGCCGCGAGATGCGGAGCAATGGGTTCCGGAAAAGCATACGGGTTGATGCTGGCGTAGTCCTGGTTGATACCGACAGCCTGCAATAATTGCAGGGCATCGGTATTGCGTAATCCTGCCTGCGTCCGCTCACAGCCGCTGGCGACAGGCTTCATCGCTGCAACCCGGGCACCGGTGGCCTTCAATGCGTTCACCAGCGCAACAGCAAAACAGGTTTTTCCCACCCCGGTATCCGTTCCGGTAATAAACCAACCGGGCATCAGACTTCAGGCACCGCGACTTGAACCGAAGACACGTGGTCACTCTCCTGCTCAGCCGTGGCATAACCAAACACCACTTCGAACGTTGCCGGTAAGCGACCGTCAGGATTCCGATATTCTTGATATGCCTGCTGCAGGAGCCGATAGCGGTTTTTACCACAGAGTCCTCGCCGTCGATCGCGCGCCGCATTGACAGCGCCCAAGCCCTTGAGATCGACAAACAATCCACCCAACGTAGTGTAAGTCAGGGTATATCGATCCGCATCCACTACCGGTAGTGCCAGCCCACATTGCAGCAGGATATCACCCAGATCATGCATATCGATAAAATGGCTGACATGGGGCTGGCCAGGATCCGCCAGTTGCCAGGCAATACGCAGCTCTTTTAGCGTATCGGTTGCAAATGTAGTCAGCAGACAAACGCCATTGACCGCCAGAACCCGACTGATTTCCCGGCATACAGACTCGGCATCACACCATTGCAGCATCAAATTGGAGATCACCAGATCAAGGCTATGGTCACGAAATGGCAGGCGCTCGGCATCGGCCGTGACCACAGGTCGCCGCCGTCGCCAGGAGCGTATCGCAGCACGCCGTGCCATGGCCGGGGCCAGATCCAGCCCAAAAACTTGTGCCGCAGGATAGCATTTTTCCAATGCCCGCATACACATACCGGTGCCACAGCCAAGATCCAATATCCGGGTGGGTGTGATTTTTAGCAGATCAAGTCGTTTCAACAGCTGCTGTCCGATCCGCTGTTGCAATACTGCGACACCATCATAGCTGTCCACCGCCCGGTTAAAAGCTCGGCGAATTTGTCGGCGATCCAGTGCCATAAAGATCAAACCCAGCCACGGCAAATGGCGGCAGCAAATTGCTGTGGCTGTTCAATAAACGGCATATGACCCAAGTGGGGAAAAGAAATGTATTCGCCAGCAGGTAAGTGATCCACCAGGTAGCGGGCCGCAGCTACGGAACAAACCCGATCCCGGCTACCCTGCAATACCCTAACCGGCATCGGGATCGATGACAATAGTGGCCGCAAGTCCAGGTTTTTGAGCATTTCAATACCCGATGACAATGTGAAATCTGCCGGTATTCCCCGCTCCAGCAATGCCCGACCTACGCGGGCAGCCAAGGCCCGTTGTCCCCGGCTGTTTCCCAACTGCAAGTGGAGAAAACGCTGGATTCCATTACGGTAATCACTGAAATTTTCTGCAAATGTTTGCAAAACCGGCGCATCAATCCCATACTTCCAAGTTGAGTCATTAACGAATTTCGGTGTCACTCCCACCAGCACCAGTGCAGGGGGTAACGGCCCCACGCCCTGTGCGACCATGCTGGCAACCGCCTGCAGCAACACCATGCCACCGAGCGACCAACCCAACCAGATCCGGTCTCTTGGCGCACCTGCGATAAACCAGTCTGCCAGAACCTGTAATGAATCCACAGCTGAAGATTCCTGCATTTTGCCATGGCCCGGCAAGTCGGGGGCCATAACCCGGTTTTGCCAGGTTTGTGGCCAGTGCAAATCGCTCCAGACCGCGGCATTCATCGCCCAACCGTGGAGTAGCACAAGACCGTTATTGGTCATGCCATGAACCCGAAGCCATCCACCAATGCCGAAACCAACTGCTGGACCTGGGGCAAATCCATCGCGGCGGTCAATGTAATACGCAGGCGCGCACTGCCTGCAGCCACGGTCGGTGGACGAATAGCAGCCACCAGAAAACCACGCTCCCATAATCGTTGCCAAATTGCCAATACCGATGCCGAATCACCGACCAGCAAAGGCTGAATCGGGGTAGCCGAGGGCATCAGCGGCAAACCCGCCGTCACGGCCCGGTGTCTGAACTCCTGTGCCAATTCGAGTACTTTTTGTCGCCTCCAGGATTCTTTCTGTAGCACGATCAGAGCAGCACTGACCGTGGCCGCCTGTGCCGGGGCTAAAGCTGTGGTGTAGATATAGCTGCGCCCAAATTGGATGAGTCCGTCAATAATGTCGCGATCTGCAGCGACAAAGGCACCACCAACACCGCAGGCCTTACCCAATGTTCCCATCATAATCACAGAACCAGCTGGCAATATCCCGGCAGCAGCCAAGGCACCACGCCCCTGTCCCAGAACCCCAAAACCATGTGCTTCATCCACATACAGCAAAGCCGGATAACGATCAGCCAGTTGCTGCAATTCATGCAAGGGGGCAACATCTCCATCCATGCTGAATACCGCATCCGTAGCAATCATTCGGCCCGACCTGGAGGTAGTGATCTCTAACATGGCCTCCAGATTGATGACATCCACATGGCGATAACGTTGTGATCGGGCGCCGGCCAATCGTACTGCATCAAGCAAAGAGGCATGATTCAGTCGGTCTGCCAATACCACATCATGGCGGCTGGCCAAGGTCGAAATAACCGCCAGATTGGCCATGTAACCGGAACTGAACAACAAGGCCCGCTCGGCGCCCACAAAGGCTGCCAAGCGCTCTTCGACCTGCTGGTGTTGTACAAAATGCCCGGTCAACAGATGCGAACCACCCGAACCGACGCCGCTTTCACGCACGGTTTGTACGGATGCTGCAATCAAATCCGGATGTTGCGTAAGCCCCAGATAATCATTGCTACAACAGTTCAGTAACCGTTGGCCCTCGACGACCACCCACGGCCCGTCGACTGTGGTGACGCAGCGGCGCTGGCGCAATAGCGATTGCTGTTGACGTTTGATCAGGCGGGACTGGAGGCGAGTGCGCATCGACTCAACCATGAGGATAGATCAGACCGCCTTGGCGATGTGGGTCGTGTCTTGACTTTGCAAGTGATGGTGGGTTTTCAGACCCAGTTTTGTAAATAACACCCGGTCCCGTTGTACCGAGGCATTAGCGGTCGTCAGTAAGTGGTCACCATAGAATACCGCATTGGCCCCGGCCAGAAAACACAAGGCCTGTAATTCATCCTCCATGTCCTCGCGACCCGCAGAAAGCCGAATTCTTGAAGCCGGCATCAAGATCCGGGCCACCGCGATGGTCCGCACCAAGGCAAGCCCATCCACATCATCAGCTCCCTCAAGCGGTGTCCCGGCCACCCGCACCAACCGATTTATCGGTACGCTCTCCGGGTGCGGTTGCAAGCCGGCCAGGGTCTGCAGCATGGCGGCACGATCCTGTTCTGTCTCCCCCATGCCAACAATGCCGCCACTACAAACCTTAAGGCCCGAATCCCGTACTACCTGCAGCGTATCCAGCCGGTCCTGAAAGGTTCGGGTAGAAATGATTTCCGGATAATATTCTGCAGAAGTATCGATATTGTGATTGTAGTAATCAAGACCCGCAGCACGCAGTTGCCGGGCCTGTTCTGCATTTAACATGCCGGCAGTGAGGCAGGTCTCCATACCCAGTGCTCTGACCGCTTCGACCATGGCCAGCAAGGCCTGGATATCACGGGCCCTGGGGCTGCGCCAAGCCGCACCCATACAAAAGCGACCTGCCCCGTCCTGTTGAGCCTGGCGTGCCGCAGCCACCACCTGATCCAGTGGCAGCAGTGCATGCTCCTCAACTTCCGAGCCGTGGCGGATGCTCTGGGGACAATAGGCACAATCTTCGGAACAGCGTCCGGTTTTGATGCTCAACAAAGTGGCTAACTGCAGGTCATTGGCATCAAAGTGTTGTCGGTGCACCGTTTGTGCGCGATAAAGCAGATCTGCAAAGGGCAAATGGAACAGTGTTAAGACTTCATCGGGCTGCCAGTCGTAACGAAGGATATTGGACTTCATGGGCATGCTGTGTTAAACCGATTCGTTATGAATGATCGGAAGTGTACGTCCTGCCCAGTCGCTGTCAACTTATTTTGATCAAACAGGTTGACAGCGGTTTCTCGCATTGGCGGCTACCCGTCAGCTGTTTATTATGTGACAGCACCCGATTGCCGCTTGCCGCATTTTTTTGTGAGGATTGTCGCCAAGAGCTGCCCCGGGTCGACTCTGCCTGTACTCGTTGTGCCAGGCCCATATCTGACATGACTCATGGCTCACTACTATGTGGTCACTGCCAGTATCAAGCACCTCCCATTACTCGCTGTATCGCAGCATTTCGTTACCAAGAGCCTATCGCAAAACTGATTCAGTTGGCAAAATACCGCTCCAGACTGGATATATTAACCGGCCTGGGCTTGCAACTTGCTGAAGTCATCATCCAACACCAACATGCTGTCGAGTGTTCTCCTGGTGAAAATGAGTGCTTGTGGCCACAAGCATTGATACCGGTGCCGCTGCATTACCGAAGACTTTGCTATCGCGGTTACAACCAGTCGGTGGAACTGGCCAGGGTGCTATCACGACAATTGAATCTGCCACTGCTGCGCCACAGCAGTCGTCGCATCCGCCCAACCACTACACAAACCCGACTGGATACCCGGCAACGTCGAAACAATATCCGTCACGCCTTTCGAGTCAACAGTAAGCGCCCTCTCAAACATGTTGCCATCATCGACGACGTCATGACCAGCGGTCAAACCGTATATGAACTTGCCAAAACCTTACGCAATAGTGGAGTCCACAGGGTTGATGCCTGGGTTCTGGCCCGTGCGTACGATCACACAGAACCCTGATGTGTGGATCGGAACGTGTCGATGATGCGCATTTGAGAAAAACGGCATGACATCATCTGCTGTCGTTACAATTAACCCATCATGAAAAAAGCTTCTACAGTCTCGGTCCAAAGTAACGGTATTTCCCCACAACTGTGGCGCTCGCTGTACTACTTCAATCTCTATCGGATGGTGTTGGCCGGGGTCCTGTTGACTGTGGTAAGCCTACGCACTGAAAACACCATACTCGGCGGAGAATGGCCGCAATTATTTCTGGCCTCGGCCGTCAGTATGGCACTGATGTCGGTGATGAATTTACTCACTATCAGCCTCGGCAAGCCGGATTTTACGATCCAGGCAAGATTACAATTTATGATGGATCTGTTGTTGCTGGTATTGCTCATGCATTCCAGTGGTGGCATCAGCAGCGGTATCGGACTGCTACTGGTGGTATCAGTAGCGGGCAGTGGAGTGGTTCACAACGGCAGACAAGCCCTGTTTTTTGCTGCCGTGGCTTCGCTGCTGGTTTTACTCGAACAAACCCTGCGTAGTCTGCAAGGCCTATCCGGCCCACAAGGTTTTACAGCGGTCGGCTTGATGGGTGTGGCCTTATTCGCTACTGCACTGGCAATTTATGGCCTGGCGGAACGCAGCCGCTCCTCTGCCAAGCTGGCCCAGCAACGAGCGCTGGATCTTGCAGAATTACGCGACATCAATGAACTGGTCATTGAGCATCTGGATACCGGAGTACTCATCCTTGATCACCGGCACAATATACACAATCTTAACCGACAGGCTCGCGAGCTGTTACAGGTGCAGACACCTGTAGCAAGATTATTACCACTGCGACAGGTGAATCTCCCGCTCGCCGATGCGCTGGATGCGATCAAGTCCGGGGCTAGTCTGGAGCCGATCTTGCGACTACAACCTCAAGGCAGGCCGGTAGCAATCCGGCGCCTGAACACCTCATTTGGACCGCTGGTTTTTCTCGATGATGTCGATATGGCGCATACCCGTGCTCAACAAATGAAACTGGCTGGCCTGGGTCGTTTGAGTGCCGCCATTGCTCATGAAATTCGCAATCCTCTGTCGGCAATAACTCATGCCGCTGAGCTACTGGCTGAAAATGAAGCCGCTTCACAACAGGACCAACGCCTGGTCAGTATCATCCGGGAGCAATCGGATCGTATTGATCACATTATTGAATCCGTGTTATTTCTTGGCCGTCAACAACACCCCCAGCAGACCGAGATCGCACTGGCCACCTGGTTGCGGCGTTTCGCTGCGACTTTCTGCGACAACAAACGGTTACCAAGACCGGCACTGCAAATCATCGGCCAGAATAGGTGTATTCAATTCAATAGCGAACACCTGCGCCAGATCATACTTAACCTGTGTAATAACGCCCTGATGCACGGGATACAAAGGCAAGCTGACGAAGCCATAATTATCCTGGAAATCTCCAAAGACCAGGCTTCCTCCGCACCCCGACTCACCGTTAGCAATCCCGGCAATCGACTGCCACCCAATACCGTTGAACATTTATTTGAACCCTTTTTTACCACCCACCGCAAGGGTACAGGACTTGGCCTGTACCTGTGCCGTGAGCTCTGTGAAGCCAATGCAGCCAGCCTGCGCTATCTCGATTCGGCTGACGACCTCGTTCATTTTCGTATTCAATTTCCCCTTACCCAACCCTCCACAAGTACCCTGGAGTCACCAACATGAAGACACTACCCATACTGTTCGTCGATGATGAACCCGAAATCTGTGAGTTGGCAATGATTTCGATCCGGCGGATGGATTTACCCTGCCGTACTGTCGGTTCACTGGCAGCGGCCAGAGTGGCCCTCCAAGAACAGGGTTTCAGTCTCTGTCTGACCGACATGCGACTAACCGATGGTAGTGGTATCGACCTGGTGCGTGAGATACAACAGCTTTATCCCAACATGCCGGTTGCCGTGATTACTGCACATGGCAACGTACAGTCCGCTGTCGCCGCTCTTAAAGCCGGCGCCTTCGATTTTGTCGCCAAACCATTGCATCTTGACCGCCTGCGCAAGCTGGTTCGTGCGGCACTGTCTCTACCACAGCCCCAAGCCCAACAACAGCAGCAAGACACGGTCCGGATCCTTGGCAATTCAGCACTTATTCATCACGTGCGTGATTTGATTCGACGCTTAGCACGCAGCCAGGCAGCCATTTATATCAGTGGTGCATCCGGTACCGGAAAAGAGCTGGCTGCACGCCTGATTCATGCCCAAAGTGCCCGGCACAGTGGCCCTTTTATCCCGGTGAACTGTGGGGCCATCCCTGCCGAATTAATGGAAAGTGAATTTTTCGGGCACAAACGTGGCAGCTTCACCGGCGCTACTGAGAATAAACAAGGCCTGATTCAGGCCGCAGAAGGCGGAACCCTGTTTCTCGATGAAGTCGCCGATCTGCCTTTAACCATGCAGGTCAAGCTACTGCGTACGCTGCAGGAAAATACCATCAGGCCGGTAGGTGCGGCCACCGAGTCAGCCATCGATGTGCGGTTTCTGTGTGCCACACACGCCAATCTGGCCACCCTGGTCCAACAAGGTTTATTCCGTGAAGACCTGTTTTATCGGCTCAATGTTATTGAACTGCATATGCCTTCGTTATCTGAGCACCAGGAAGACATCCCCGAACTCGCGCATCATCTATTGCAAAAAGTGGCAAGCCGACAACATGTTCTCGCCCCCACCCTCACCGTACCCGCGCTGCAGGGCCTGCAGCAGCATACATTTCCTGGTAACGTGCGAGAACTGGAAAATATCATCGAGCGTGCACTGGCCCTGTGTGATGGTAAGTCGATAACGCTTCAGGACTTGAGCTTTCAATCTACACCGGGCGAGCCTCGCTCATCCTATGTGCCCGGCTCCGGAACATTGGAAAATTATCTACAGTGCATTGAGCGCAAAGCATTCGAAGACGCATTGCACATGGCAAGTGGTAACAAAACCGCAGCCGCCGCACTGCTGGGTATGAGCTTCCGGGCCTTTCGCTATAGGCTGGAGAAATTGCAGTCAACCACAAGCCAGGAGCCTGTCCGAGAAAGCTGACATATTTTTTCACCGATTGACAAATATTGTCAGTCGTATTGAGAGCAGGGTCACAACCTTGGCGATTGCAGCCCGGCTATCAACGCAACACAACAGAGAATAGAAGCCACCGAATGTTTTGCCATAAATGACATAACACAATGTTATTTAACGAATAATAAATTATACTCTACTTTTTTCCCGCATAGAAAAAGATCGCTGAAGCTTGTTCTTGAAGCAGGCATTGTATTTTGGCATAAATAATGCAGCGCAGTTCATTGAAGCGAAGTAGTACTGTGAAGCCAGGTAGTTCAGTGAAGCCAAGTAGTTCAGTGAAGAAAGTAGTCGCTTGCGATCCATCGTATCCAAATGGCTTTTTTGCCCAATCAACAACGTTATCTAAGCAACCGGAGTTTAATATGAAACGTCAACAAGGTTTTACCTTAATCGAACTGATGATCGTAGTGGCGATTATCGGTATTCTGGCTGCCATAGCCATCCCCGCCTACCAGGACTACACCATTCGAGCCAAGGTTTCTGAAGGTTTGAACTTGAGCGCAGCCGCAAAAACCGGCATTGCCGAATACTATAATGCCCAAGGCGTGTTCCCTGACAGCAATACCCAGGCAGGCGTTGCCTCGGCAGGTTCAATCGTCGGTACCTACACATCCAGTGTGGCGGTGGGAAATGCAGATGGTAAGGTTACGGTTACCTATAATAGTACCGAGTCGAAAATTGCTACCAAGACGATCATTCTTGCCGCTAGTACGGCCAATGCAGGCAGTATCACCTGGACATGCACAGGCGGTAGCCTGCAGAGCCAATATCGTCCACCGAATTGCCGTTCATAAACCGTATTGACTTCGCCACCGTAGAACGTGGCATAATGAGAAGCCCCATATTTTCTTATGGGGCTTTTTTATGTGCTGCCACGATGCGCCATCGGATGCCTGGAGTCAGCCGTCCATTCGCTACCTGTCATCCACTTGGCAACACCATAAAGTGGTCAATTGCCGGGTGAAGGCGACCTGGTCTTGCCACGATCATGACCATCACCCACAGTAATAATGAACCACGAACCTTTGCACAAACCATTACATACTGACAGGCCAGCGCACCCTGACAAAGCCTTTGTGCTGTGCATCGCTATCACCTTTATCCTGTTACTCGGCGCTACAATCCTGGCGTACTGGCCCGGCTTGAGCGGTGGCTTTCAGCTTGATGATGCGGTCAACCTGGCGCAGTTGCGTAAATATCCCGAGTCTCCACTCTGGCAGCGCATTCTGGCCATTGTCCTCTCCGGGCCTGTTCACCCGGTTGGCCGCCCCTTATCAATATTCAGTTTTTTTCTAAACGATATCAGCTGGCCCAGCAACGCCCGCCCCTTCCTTTACACCAACCTGATGTTGCATCTGCTCAATGGGGTACTGTTTTTCAGCAGCGCCCGACTGCTGAGTCGTCTGTGGATGAAGCGTCGTAGTAGTGAACTTGCAGCACTTCTGGCCACCGGTTTGTGGCTATTGCACCCCTATAACGTCTCCACCGTATTGTATGCGGTGCAACGCATGACCGAACTCTCGGCACTCTTCATCCTGCTGAGCCTGTTTTGTTACCTATACGCACGCACCCTCCTGTACACAAAACCGGGCCTGGGCTACAGCACAATGACAGCAGCTGTGGTGCTGGGCACCGCACTGGGGATCCTGGCCAAGGAAAATGCCGCACTGATTCCATTGCTGCTGTTGATTACTGAATTTATTCTTGTGGGCCCGCGCCTGCCGGCTCCCGCCACCCGTTTGTGGAAGATTTGGCGGTTATTATTCCTGATTTTACCCAGCATTTTGCTGCTGTCCTGGCTTTGGCTGTATGTCCCTTTATTTCAAAATAGCTACGGCATCAGAGGTTTCAACCTATCGGAACGTTTGCTCACGGAAGCCAGGGTTATTTTTTCCTATCTCTACCACCTACTTCTCCCACACCGGGTCGGCACGGGCCTTTTTCATGATGATTACCTTATCTCACGAGGTCTTCTGCAGCCCCCGTCAACCTTACTCGCAATCATTGGGCTGTCCGGTATCACGCTATGGGCATGGCGCTATCGCCGACGCTGGGCCTGGCTGAGCTTCGGCTGGTTCTGGTTTCTCGCCGGCCATATGCTCGAAGCCGGCCCGATTGCTCTGGAGTTGTATTTCGAACATCGTAACTATCTACCCGCCACCGGCTTGCTGCTGGGGTTTGCCGGTACGGTATTCAGCCTGCGACCCGGTTTATATCGAATAGCCCGCATCGGCAGTGTCGGCCTGTTACTGTTATGGCTATTTTCTTTATGGCAGGCGACCTCACTATGGGGGCAACCCGTTGCCCGAGATCTGGTTTGGGCCAGTGAGCATCCCGATTCACAACGGGCCAGAGCCACCGTGTTACGCAGTTACCTGCGAATCGGCAACAAAACCCTGACCCTACAGGCGATCGATCAGGCTGCTGCGGATTTCCCGGATTCTGCGAACAACCAACTGCTGCGAATTCATATTCGCTGCCTGGTTAATGCCCCCATCAGCAAGCAACTGGCAACAACAGTCCTGAACAATCTGGCCCGTATCAAACCGGACCCTGCCCTGACGCCGACCCTGCGTTTACTTTATCCTCTGGCCCGGCAGTCCCGATGTCAGGGCCTGACCGGAGCCGATGTTTTGCAAATGGCCTGGACGATTTCCAATAATCCCACCATGGCAAGCTATCCTGATGTCGCCATCGACCTGCATATCTTCCTGTCCAACCAGCTTTTTTTACAGGGTCGTTTAGACCAGGCATTGCTACAACTTCAACAGGCCATTTCCTTAAATCCACGCTATGTGGAACTCTACCTGCTGCGAGCACAGATCCAACTGGCACGACGAAACTGGCCAGCTGTTGTACAATCCGTGGCTCTGGCCCGGAAGATGAGTGTCCACAGGCTCTTTCACCTGCCGATTCCCAATCCCAATATTGACAGCTGGGAACAATTCATTGCCCATGAAAACAAGTCCAACAAAACCTGAACTCAGTTTCATCATCCCCTGTCTCAATGAACAGGCGACCGTGCCGGGCCTGCTGCGCAGCTTGCGACAGTCCTACCCTGATGCACAGATATTGTTGGTTGACGATGGTTCAACCCCTCCTGTAACGGCCTGCACGGGGGTGCAAATTATTCGCCATCCCCAGCCACTGGGCAACGGTGCTGCCATCAAGGCGGGTGTTCGTGAAGCCGATGGCAAGTTATTGGTTTTTATGGATGCGGATGGGCAGCATGACCCAAACGACATCCAGGGCTTGCTGGACAAAATTGACCAAGGATTTGACATGGTTGTCGGAGCAAGACGACAAAGCAGTCATGCCGGCTGGCACCGACGCTGGGCGAATCATTTTTTCAATCGCCTGGCTTCCTATATGGTCGGCAAACCCATCGAAGATTTAACCTCCGGCTTTCGCGCTGCACGTGCGGAAGTTTTTCGCAAGTTTCTCTATTTACTACCCAATGGGTTTTCTTATCCGGCCACCAGCACCATTGCTTTTTTCCGTTGCGGCTATGCCGTGGCTTATCTACCCATTTCCGCCCTGCAACGTCACGGTCGCAGTAAAATTCGACTTTTTCACGATGGGACAAAATTTTTGCTGATTATTCTGCGCATTGGTACCCTGTTTTCACCGATGAGATTTTTCCTGCCGCTAAGTGGCCTGTTGTTCCTGACCGCCACCTTCTATCACAGTTACACGTATATCAACACCGGACGTTTTACCAATATGGGGATCGTCATCTATCTTTCTTCGCTCATTACCTTCATGTTCGGGATCCTCTCGGAGCAGATTTCCGCCCTGCATTACCGGTTTTCGGAAGATCGCCGGCGACACACAGACTATACCCCTATATTGACCACCCGCAGTATTGCAGAGCACCCTGAACATCAAGACTGATTCTTTGCTATTATAGTTGACGGATCAACCTATACGACACGACATCGTCACAGTAGCTGCAGTCGCCCCGGAAATACAAACCATCATGGCCACACCAAATTCCGTATTCTCTCTTACCGGCTTTGCCAGGCGACTGGTGGACGAACGAGTACTCGATGAGTCCCAGGTTACTCGGTTACAGGCGGATAGTTCGCTGCAGAGTAAATCCTTCTATCACCGTCTGATCGACAGCCAGCTTCTTGCGCCCGAACAATTAACACTTCTCGGCTCGGAGGAGTTCGGCGTACCGATTTTAGATGTTCGGGCTCTGAACTTACAAGAGGCTCCGGCATCACTGATTCCGATGCGCATGATCCAGGACAATTCGGTGCTGCCATTATACAGCCGTGGCACCAAGCTGTTTGTTGGGGTTGCAGACCCTGCTGATTCCAAAATCCTTGATGACATCAGATTTCAGACCGGTATGGGTGTGGAATCAATCTTGATCAATCCGGAACATCTCCGCAAAGCCATAGAAGTGGTCGGTGACCAGCAAAACAGCGCACTTTCAGATTTGGAAAATCTTGAAGAGCTCGATGATATCGACATGGCCGTGGATGAGCAGGAGTCTGCGGCCAGTCCTACGGATCACGAGGTCAATAATGACACGCCGGTGGTCCGCTTTGTCAACAAACTACTGCTTGATGCGATTCGCAAAGGTGCTTCGGATATCCATATCGAGCCATTCGAGCTATATACCCGTATCCGTATGCGCATTGATGGCATACTCAATGAAGTGGCACGACCGGCCAATGCGGTAACGCCCCGGATCGTCGCCCGCATCAAGATTCTGTCCCGGCTCGATATCGCAGAGCGCCGTGTTCCTCAGGATGGGCGTATGAAAATGCGTCTGACCAGAACACACTCCATCGATTTTCGTGTCAGCACGTTACCGACCCTGTTTGGTGAAAAAGTCGTTATTCGTATACTCGACGCTGCCCAGGCCAAGCTGGGTGTTGAGGCACTCGGCTTTGAAACCGCACAGGAAAAGGTATTTGTCGAGGCCATGCATCGGCCCTATGGCATGATTCTGGTTACCGGCCCTACCGGTAGTGGCAAAACTGTGACGCTGTACACCGCGCTGCAGGAACTGAACTCACCTGACTTGAATATCTGTAGCGTTGAAGATCCGGTGGAAATCAATGTCGAGGGTATTAATCAGGTGACGATCAATGAGCGAGCCAACCTGACCTTTGCCATTGCCCTGCGCGCCTTCTTGCGCCAGGACCCGGATATCGTCATGGTGGGGGAAATACGCGACCTGGAAACGGCAGAAATAGCCATTAAGGCCTCACAAACGGGTCATCTGGTCCTGTCTACATTGCATACCAATGACGCACCATCAACGTTGACTCGTTTATTGAACATGGGAATAGAACCCTTTAACGTTGCCTCATCGGTACATCTGATCATTGCCCAACGCCTGGTCCGCAAACTCTGTGAGCACTGCAAAGAAGTGGCCAATATTCCCGACAATGCCTTACTCAAAGCCGGTTTTTCAACAGAAGACCTGAACGATCTGACACTATTCAAGGCCGTCGGCTGCGACCAGTGCACCCGAGGTTATCGTGGTAGAACCGGTCTTTTCCAGGTTCTGCCCATTGGTGAGGAAATCTCCAACCTCATTATGCGGGGGGGCAACGAGACCGACGTTGAGGAGATTGCGCGACAACAAAATGTTCTGGATTTGCGGCAATCCGGCTTATTGAAAGCTAAAGCAGGCCTCACCTCTCTGGAAGAAATCGAGCGGGTAACCAATTCCTGATATGGCCACTGTCAGACGGGCAAAAAAACACACCACCTTCACCTGGGAGGGATTCGATAATAAGGGCAAAAAAACCAGCGGTGAAGCAGAAGGTAGTAGCATTGCCTATATCAAAGCCATTCTTCGTCGCCAGGGTGTTCGTCCCACCAAGGTACGAAAAAAACCCAAGCCACTACTGGCGTTCAAGAAAAAAGTCAAAACTGCGGATATCACCTTCATGAGCCGGCAACTTGCCACGCTGTTGTCCGCCGGTATTCCTGTGGTACAGGCGCTGTCTGCAATCGGCCGGGGACACGAAAATGTCGCCATGCAGGAAATGATGGGGGTTATTCGCAACGAGGTTGAATCCGGGACCTCACTGAGCCAGTCTCTGGGCAAGTATCCACTCCATTTTGACCGCCTTTATCTCAGTCTGGTCGAAGCGGGCGAACAATCGGGAAAACTGGATGACTTGCTGGGAAAAGTAGCCATATACCTGGAAAAAATTGAGGCTATTAAGAGCAAAATCAAATCCGCCCTATTCTACCCCTCGGCCATTGTCGTCGTCGCCATCCTGGTGGTGGCGCTGCTGATGTTATTCGTCATCCCCCAGTTTGAAAGCCTGTTCAAGGGTTTTGGCGCCGATCTGCCGACACTGACGCAGATGATCGTGAATCTTTCGCGTTGGTTTCAGGATTGGTGGTGGCTGTTTTTCGGAGTCCTGATCGGTTCAGTCATATTCGTTTCAGCCACCTACAAACGCTCAGAGAAGATGCAATATACCACCGACCGCTTGTTACTGCATATGCCGGTATTCGGCCCGGTAGTCAGAAAAGCCACTATTGCCCGCTTCGCCCGTACCCTGGCAACGATGTTCGGAGCCGGGGTGCCATTGGTCGATTCTCTGGGATCTGTGGCCAATGCCACCGGTAACCGGGTATACCAGAATGCCATTTTGGACATCAAATCCGAGGTCAGCACCGGCCGCAGCCTGGAGGCGACCATGACCCAGACCAAATTATTCCCCAATATGGTATTGCAGATGATCAGTACCGGCGAAGAATCCGGGGAGCTGGAAACTATGCTCAACAAAATTGCCGATTTTTATGAACGGGAAGTAGACGATGCCGTAGCTGCACTAAGCAGTCTGATCGAGCCTTTCATGATTGCCTTTCTCGGTGTGGTGGTGGGTACCATTGTGGTTGCCATGTATCTACCCATTTTCAAAATGGCTGCGGTTTTCTAAAAAGCCATGACCGAACTGCTGGCCCTACTGCAACATTCGCAGCCTGCTCTGATCGCGGTCGTTACGATACTTGGCGCACTGGTGGGCAGTTTTTTGAATGTGGTCATTTTTCGACTACCCAAGCGTATGCACTATGAATGGCAGCAACAGTGTCTGGATATTATGGGCACCGAGTCATCCCCCGTTCAAGACCCTCCCCCCGGGCTCATCCGACCGGCTTCCCATTGCCCCTCCTGTGGACACAATATTCTTCCCTGGCACAATATCCCAATTTTGAGTTACCTGCTATTACGTGGGCACTGTGCCTATTGCCAACACCGTATCAGTCTGCGTTATCCTCTGATCGAATTGCTCGCCGCCCTGACTGCCGCGATCAGCGCCATAATACTGGGTTGGGGAGCACAACTCTCCGTGGCACTGATATTGGGTTGGGCATTGATTATTTTGGCATTTATTGACTTTGACCAGCAACTACTACCCGACCAGATTACCTTGCCACTGTTATGGCTCGGCTTGTTTTGTAATGTTCAATGGCAGGTCTTTTCCACACCCACACAGGCGCTGTACGGTGCAATGGTCGGCTATCTGTCATTGTGGCTGATCTACCAGCTGTTCAAGCTACTCACCGGCAAGGAAGGCATGGGCTATGGAGACTTCAAGCTGCTGGCCATGCTCGGTGCCTGGTTGGGTTGGCAACGACTGCCCACGGTCATCCTGTTAGCCGCCGTGGTTGGAACCGTGATCTCATTGGCCCTGATGGCAGCCAAACAACAAGGGCGTGATACACCAATCCCTTTTGGCCCATTTTTGGCCACAGCCGGCTGGTTTACACTGTTGTTTGGCGATACGATCGCGCGTAGTTATCTGCAACTCCTGCGCCCCTATTGATTCATGTTATGTATTGGTTTAACCGGTGGAATCGGCGCCGGCAAAACGGCCGTCTCTAACCGCTTTGCAGCACTCGGTGTGCCGGTAATTGATACCGACATAATCGCTCATCAACTGACCCGGCCCGGGCAACCTGCCCTGACCAAAATCCACCACCACTTCGGCCCACGGGTATTTGATCCGGCCCAGCAACAGCTCGACCGTGCTGCTTTGCGTGCTCTGGTACTGAAAAACCCGGCATCACGCAAGAAATTGGAATCAATTCTGCATCCGCTGATCGAGGCCACGGTAACACTGCGACTGCATTGTGTTCATGCACCGATATGCTTGTTGGTTGTCCCTTTGCTGCTGGAAGTGGGCTGGCACACAAAAGTCGACCGGATACTGGTCATTGATGCCCCGGATACCTTGAGGCGACGCTGGATCAAAGCAAGAAGCCACCTCAGCGACAGCGAAATCGATGCTCTGTTTGCCTCACAGACCAATCGAAATACACGCCTGAGCCATGCGGATGAAGTGATCAATAATCATCAGGGGCGATCCTACCTATACCGGCAGGTTGACGAGCTACATCGCCGATATTTGCGAGCCGTCATCTGTACCTGATACATTAAAAATTCAGCGAAATATCCCGCTGTACAGATTGGCACAAGGCAATTTCCTTGGCCTGATCCATGGCCAAACGTTTCTGCAGACGCAGCCCGATCGAACCTTGCAGCGCCTGATCATAATTAGCAAAAACGGAACGCAGATCCCGACCAGCCACTTTGCGCCAGGCGACTTCATCAGCGTAGAGCTTGCGCCCCTGGGCCAATAACTTGACGGCCTTGGCAGGATTGGCTTTTTTACCTTTTAGCGCACGTCTGGCCTTGGAGAATTTGCGTTTGATACGGCTTGTACCGGCCACTTTATACAGCGATTTCTCGACCCCCTTGATTTGCTCCATGGCCTGGTCGGCAGGCATCCCGGCAACGGCTGCTTCAATACCATCAATTTGTGGTGCCAACTTTTCGAGGGAATTCGCCTGCTCGATCAACTTGCGAAATTCCGTAATTGTTGCATAGGCCCCATCCACCGTGCGGCGGTAGACACTGCGGGCACGTTTTTCCGCCTTAGCCAATTTCTGATAGCGTTGGTGCGCCTGATCCCATTGTTTCGGCAGGCTATTGACAAGCTTCTGCTTGTCGTCGTTGAGGGCTTTGATTTGTTGCTCAATCTGGCGAAGTTGTTCAGGTGGCGTCGTGCCATCGCGTGTGTAGCGGGTATGGGTCTTTTCAAGTTCATCCAGGTGTTGTTCAATTTTGCGAATCTGCCGCTGCTGACTACGTACTTTATGGTGTATCGGCCGGTACGTGGGCGCATATTCGGCAACCGCAGCCTCTGCGACACGTACTTCATTAACCCGATCAAATGTACTGGCCGCATCCTGGAAGCTTTTTTCTAAGCCTTTGCGTAATTTTTTTGGAACTACGCCCAGGTCAAGTGCCTGCATTTTCTTGATCGCGGTCGCTAATTCGTTCCGGTGTTGGTCGTAATAATTAAAAACGAGGGTCTCCAGACAACCCTGTAAACGCGGGTTGATCGGTGGTGGAGCCACATCTGAGGTCAGATAAATACGATCCGGCAGGTAATTCACCATGGTTGGGTACATACCAGCAATGGCCAGGCCCGTTAGTTGCAGTAAAATAAAGGCCACGGCACCACGATAGATCTGTGTGGTTTTCAGCGATGGTGGGGCTACGCCACGCAAGTAAAAGAGTGCGAAGCCAAACGGCGGGGTCAAAAATGAGGTCTGCATATTCATACCGACCATGACCCCGAGCCAGATTGCGGTCACATTGGCACTCGGATCAGTGAGCAGAATCGGCGCCACAATGGGCACCACGACGACCGAGATTTCGATAAAATCGATAAAAAAACCGAGCACGAAGATTACCGCCATGACCACGATGAACTGGCTCCAGAAGCCACCCGGCAGGCTGGTCAGGTATTCCCGCACCATAATCTCACCACCAAAAGCACGAAAAGCCGCCGTCAACATGGCCGCACCGAGCAAAATAATAAAGACCATGGAGGTGGTTTTAGCCGTTTCAGCCATTACTATGGACAAAGTATTTTCGATACGATAAGCACGCCAACCACTCCATAGCAGGCCCACCAACAACCCGGTAACCGCGATTGCAGCGAGGACAACACCGAGCAGATCATGGCTGTTGCGAATATTTTTGATATTAATATCGAAGAAATGCAGTACCACAAAAATTGCAATCGTTGACACAATAGACAAAATTGCCGGGGTATAGGCACTCCGCTTACCGGCTGCAAGGCGATAGCCACCCATCACCATGGCACCAATGGCACCAATAGCACCGGCTTGGTTAACCGTAGCCACCCCCATCAAAATAGACCCCAGGACCACGAAAATCAGACCCAGTGGTGGAATCAATGCCAACAAGACATTCAGCAGAAAACGACGGTCATACTTACCTTCGTAGGGTACCGGAGGGGCACTTTTGGAACGGACTACCGCAGTTACCAGGATATAAATCATGTATAACACTACCAATACCAGTCCCGGTATCAGGGCACCCATAAACATGTCGCCAGCACTGGCTGAGCTGACGCTGAACGATGCCGGCATGGAAAATTCGCCGGTTGCAGCTTTGTACATGGCTTTGCGTGCGGTATTAGCCTGATCCGATGCGCTACCGAGCTGATCTGCGAGAATGATTAACACAATGGAAGGGGGAATAATCTGTCCCAAGGTTCCGGACGCACAGATGGTTCCTGCAGCCAACGAATTGGAATATTTGTGACGCATCATGGCAGGCATGGAAATGAGCCCCATGGCAATCACTGTCGCACCCACGATACCGGTCGTGGCGGCCAGTAAGGCACCGACGAAGACGACGGATATTCCCAAGCCACCAGGCACAGGCCCGAACAACTGTGCCATAGCCACCAGCAGGTCTTCAGCAATTTTCGAACGCTGCAGCATAATACCCATGAAGATAAACAGTGGCACTGCGATCAGGGTATCACGTTCCACATCCCAGTACAGGCTACGAAAGTTCGTTACCCCTGCGGTCAGCCACTCAATCGGCCCACCTTCGGAAAAATAAGCACTCGGGTCCCCAACGATCAGGTAACCGGCCAGGGACGCCAGAGCAATCGCCAGAATTGCCGAACCGGGTAATGAAAAAGCCACCGGGAAACCTGAGGTTAGGGCAAACCCCATTAACAGAACGAGGATGACAAGAAAGAGAATTTCCATGAATCAGTCCTGAATCGTTACGGTTACATCGGGATCAAGCAGTATCTGTTCCATTGCTTCCCGTTGGTCGCCACCGGGCTCTCCTCGTAGATCCGCAGCACTGCTTAACACATAACTCGAAAACTGAATCAGCATGGAAACGGCGTATACAATCAGAAAGGCACCCATCAGATATTTCACATACATACCATAAGCACTTTGTGAAATCTCAAAACTATACAGTGGGCTGTTCAAACTGCTACCTCGAGTCCACATGCCCATCGTCAGAATGGTCCAGCACAACGGCATCCCCAACAATACAGAACCCCATAAATTAACCCAGGCTTTGCGTCGTACACTAAAATTGGTATAAAAGACATCAACCCGGACATGGCCCCCGGTGATCAGGGTATTGGCACTGGCAAACAAGAACAGGGCGGCATACCAGAAACGCACCAGGTCACCCAAAAAGGCCTGCTCATAGGAAAAAACAAACCGGGTAATGACAATTTGAAATTCAGCCACCACCACCAATAACGCGAGCCAGACATAACCCAGCGAGCGGGTAAACAAGGCAATGATGAGGGCCAGCCCGATCAGTGGAAAATGTACATAGGTCCCTCGATAGACAGTACGGCCGAGATCGGAGGTTAGTTGTTCACCCACCCAAGCACTAAGAAAGTCCTCTACCCGCAGGAACGAGATCAGCATATCTGCCAGCCCCACCAAAAATACTGTCCAATAGGCCGCACGCACGACATAGGCTGAAAGTGCGGTCAGCCTGTCGGCATCCGTACGCAGCAGGCGATTTCGGGTCAACAAAACATACCCCAGCACCACCACAAACGCTGCGATATAGCCGAAAAACTGCAACCAACCCTGCGTCAGCGCTATACCCTGCAGTGATGTTGTGGCTGATCCCTGACCAAACCAGCCTTGGTAGTCGATAAACGCCAATACCCCCGGCCATTCCCGCCACATGATTAAATAATCATTGAGCAGAAACAGCAGCACCAATGCCACCATCCAGTGTGCGAACACCCGCACTGCCAAGGTGCCTGGTCCGCAAACAACGGACCCGGGTGTTGTATTGCCCGGAACATTCATGCAAGCCAATCCTGCTTATCCACAGTTTTCCTTTACTGCTTGATCCACACAGTAGCCATCTGATGCTGCAGGCAAATTCACGGTCCTGATTGGTAGGTCTATGAGAAAGCGGAACCCGAAGGTTCCGCTTTCCACAGCTTGCTAAGTAACCGCAATCAATCGGATCAAAGTCCTAGTACGCGGTTGCGCTGTGCGATGTAGGCCTGGTCTGAGATTTTAGCCCAGCCACCCACCGCAGTTCTTGATTTAACGAAACTCTCGTGAATTCGCTTGGCCAGATCACTGTGTTTGACCACCTCTGCAAAAACCTCGGCAGAGGCTTCACCGAAGGCATCGTAGATGTCGTCGTTGAACTTACGTAACTTCACACCCTGATCATTGATCAAACGTGCCAGATATTCACCATTTTTGGCATTGTACTCGGCCATCATGATGTCGTTTTCTGCCAGCGCTGCCGCGGTAATCATGATCTGGTCAGATTTTGACAACCCATCCCAGAATTTTTTATTAATACCCAGAGCGAGTGTCGCACCCGGCTCATGGAAACCGGGATAATAGTAGTATTTGGCCGCCTCATAGAACTTCATGAAGTAGTCATTCCACGGGCCGACCCACTCGGTGGCATCCAGAGCACCGGAGATCAGATTCTCATAGATCTGACTACCGGGCAACGATACCGGCGAAGCTCCGAGCTTGGCCAAAACGTCTCCACCGAAGCCTGGCATACGCATCTTCAGGCCCTTGAAGTCATCAGGTGAATTCATCTCCTTGCGGAACCATCCACCCATTTGTACGCCAGTATTGCCGCAGCGCATACATTTCAGACCAAAACCACCTGCAAGCTCATCCCATAGCTCCTGGCCACCACCCCACTGAATCCAGGCATTCATTTCGGCATCGGTCAAACCAAAAGGCACGGTCGTAAAATAGGCCCAACCCGGGTGCTTGCCCTTCCAGTAGTAGTCTGCCGCGTGGTACATCTGAGCATTGCCGGAAGCGACTTCGTCAAAAGAGTCAAATGGTTTGACCCGCTCACCACCAGCAAAATACTTGACCTGAAAGCGACCGTTACTCATGTCGGACAGGCGCTTGGCAAAACGTTGTGCGCCAGTACCCAGGCCCGGGAAGTCACGCGGCCAGGTTGAGACCATGACGACCTCGATTTGCTTGCCGGCCAAAACTGCCGGTGCAGCAGCAATAGTACCCGCGGCCGCCGCACCTACTGCCGTCTTTTTTATAAACTCGCGTCTTTTCATAAATTCAATCCTCGATTCTCCAGTACACATCCCCGGCCACCCTCAGAAAGCCAGAGCCAATTTATTGCCACATAAAAGCTCAGTTAACTTACGTCTCACTCAACGGGTTGTCAAGAACAAAATCAAGATAGCAATCAAGATAGGGTCGGGTCCAGAAATGATGCCTATTTCATCAGCTGTAACAATTATTTATCTATCCGGGGACTGTGTTTTTATACACAATTTTTCTACTGTGGCGCAATGCAATCCTTAGTACTTGGCCATCTGCAGATGGCTGAATTGCCCACTGGCATAAGCTGCCACAATGGCTTCATTGCGATTTTCAAACACTCCGGCAAATTCTATCTTTTTCCATCCTTTAAGGTCTTAAGGTCGTGTTATGAGAAGATTAGGATAAAAATAGGGCAACGATTCAGCGTATTCATCATTTTGTCCTATTACGGCGTGTGTTCGTACTTGAATGCTCACATATGACCTATA
>ENA-ORDP01000391-ORDP01000391.1-marine-sediment-metagenome-genome-assembly--contig:-NODE-391-length-29219-cov-32.268859_pt1 | contig 29219 bp, 23 predicted proteins | sample MGYA00248627_ERZ508539 | MGnify/ENA primary metagenome ERZ508539 (study PRJEB26208, sample SAMN05571518) | marine sediment metagenome | biome: deep sea; feature: Hydrothermal vent; material... | reverse complement strand
ACCATGATACCTTCTTCTGAATCCTCATGTACCGGCAAATAACAAAACGAAGAGTCGCTCGGTTTTTGGATCGGTAGCATCACAGCGCATGTTTGCTGTCGCTGTTTGCTTGAATGTCGACGAGGGTTTTGATTCAGGGAGATTGAGTGAATGATGTTACGGCATGATGGATGGCGAGTGCTGCATCACCCTGAAAGGGGCGTTGGTACGGCGTACACCGCATAGATACAATATATAGCGCATGCCGCCTGTTTGTAGTTATGCATAAATTCAAAAGGACATTGAATGTATTTTTTATATGTTGATGAGAGTGGTGATGTAGGTATTGATGGTAGCCCAACAAGATATTTCTGCCTGAGCGGGCTCGTATTTCATGAGCTTAGGTGGCATGACATGCTTGAATCAGTTATTGGCCTTCGTAGAAATCTACGACACCGCTATGGATTAAAACTCAGAGAAGAACTGCATGCTGCTCACTACTTACACAAACCGGGGGATCTTAGGCGAATTCCTAAATCCATTCGGCTGAGACTGTTACGAGATGTCATAGATTTCCAAGCATCGCTACCAGATTTGAGCGTTATTAATGTGGTTGTAGACAAACATGAGAAAACTGCGGACGATGATATCTTTGAAATTGCGTGGACTACTTTAATTCAGCGATTCCACAATACGATCGCGTACAAGAACTTCCCTGGGCCACAAAATCCAGACGACAGGGGAATACTTATTGTGGATCAGACTGATGAAATTAAACTTAGAAATCTTTCGAGGAAGATGCGGCGCTATAACCCAGTTCCAAGCATGTTCGGAGGTAGTGCTTTGGCTGTTCCAATAACTACGCTAGTGGAAGACGCGGTGCATCGCAATTCACAGCATTCTTACTTCATTCAGCTCGCTGATGTGAATGCGTATTTTCTCTTTCAGAAATATGAGGCCTGTAAATACGTAGTTAAGAAAGGCGCGAGAAATTATTTTAGTAGGCTGGCGCCAGTACTTTGCACAGTTGCAAGCAGGAAACACGCGGAAGGAATTGTAGAGAGGTGAAATAGAAAGGGCCCGTTTCCGAACCCGGTGGATCCTACTGTGGAGTCGAACTCCAGGTCAGATCCTATACAGAGTATAAGCCGATATTTCGGGGAAGTAAATATTATAAGTGTCTGTATTTCAAGCAAATGCGTAATCGGGTAGCCAGGGACTCTAACCCCCAGCCCCCGCAGCACCCTGCATGCGGGGCCGCACAGGGCGCTTCCTTCGCGTACAAAGTGATGACCCAGTCATCACCCCAAAGCTGGTTACGTCACTCTGCCGCCAGAATATGACTTCACCTTTAGCAAGTGCTGTGCAGCGGAAAAGGGGAAAAGGGGAAAAGGGGACGGATTAAATTTTAGCCACCCCCACAAGGAAGACCGGAATTGATGCATTAATAATCCCTCCGTCCCCTTTCAACTAAGCGACTAGCGCTATATAAAAATACATTACAATCCCTTAATTAGCGATTTTCACGTTTTTTCATATAGTTAATATTGCCGACACCGAAAAGGTCGCCCAAGCATTGCCTACTATAGCCCAGACAGATATACTTAATTCCGTATTACTAATTCAAGTATCCCGCACTATGAAAACAGTCACCATTAAAGCCGATGCAGAATTTGATGCGCTACTCAACCGGCTGGCCAGGCGTCTGAGTACAACCAGGAGCCGCGTAATCAGAGATGCGGTTCGTAACTATCAGCAGCACCTGGACCGCGAGGCGCTACGGCAGCGGATGCGAACCGCCTCGCTCAAGACGCGCAAGCAGGCACTCGATGCTTCGGCCGATTTTGACGCGGCAAATGCCGATGGCCTGTAAACGCGGCGCTATATATCTGGCCAATTTCAATCCATCAAAAGGCACCGAGCCGGGGGAAATCCGACCGTGCCTCATCATGCAGAGCGACCTGCTGAATGAAGCCGGGCATCCGAGCACAACCGTACTTCCGCTGACCGCACAATTAATCGAAGATGCAGCACCATTGCGTTATCGGGTCGTGGCGCGAGACGGACTGGAATCCGATTCTGACATCATGCTGGATCAAACGAGAACCATTGACAACCGACGCATTACCAGCGATATGTTGACTATTTTCACCGAGAAGGAAATCAGCGAGGTAGAAGCATATTGGCGTATTGTTTTAGGCTTGGACTAATCTGCAACGTCTTGTATTTGGCTGTAGTAGTCTTTTTCACAAGAAATATGCGGCTAGCCATGCGCCGCGGCCCGGTCAATACGGAAGTGACACCGCACCCATACGCGGCCCCGCCTGACCGCGGGAATCGAAGACATAGCGCACACCGACAAAGAACACGTGGGTGTCGTAATTGTAGGGATCTGCACCGAGCGATAACAGATTAGGCACGGTGGCGGCATCGACACCTTCCAGCGTCCAGTCGTCGGCTTTGAACTTCTCGTACCTATAGTTGAAGTTGAGGCTCATCGATTTGTTATACGGATATTCGAGTCCAAGCTTTACCTGGTGAAGTTTGCTGCGCAGTTTGGGGAACTCGGAGGCCAGGCCGCTGGTGTCGTTCTTGGTTTCGCCTTCCGAGCGCGCGAAGCTGTATTCGAGGCTGGCATCCAGGCGGCCCAGGATATCCGGGTAGCGGATACCTGTTGTGCTGGTGTAGAACGTATCGTCTGATCTGCCTTCCCAGTCGGGGTTGGCGAAAGACTGGCTGTTGGCCTGCCGGGTCCTTATGTCTTCCTTGTAGGTGGCTGCATAGACTGATACATCCCTGGGGAACAGGTAGGAGGCATCGATACCGTAGCGTCTGTAGTTACTGCGTTGCAGGCCGATGTCCGATTTCTTGTAGTTGTCTTTGTTGTATTCCAGTTCGACGCCCAGGTTGAGCCGCTCGCTGGCATACGAGGATACGTAGATCTTGTAACCGTTGCGCTCACGATCCGCCATATTGTATTTCCGCATCAGCGGGTTCTGGGGATCGGGGAGACTGTTGTTCGTGTTGTAACTGGAGCCATCACGATCTTCCGTGTAGATCTTGAAATCAAGGTCGGCGAAGTCAGACGCCTTGGCTCTGAGCTGGGCCCATACCCGATCGGTTGTGGTTTCGTTGCGCTCCTGGCGGGTGCGCTCGTCGCGTTTGTAGTCATAGCCTGCGCTGAGACGTGTGCGTGCCGGTAACCGGTATTCACCGCGTAACCGGTAATCGTAGCGCTGGTAGTCGTAGGCAACATTTCTGGCGCTGTTGGCTGAATTGAACAGGTCGGTTACCACGTAGTTGTAGGTGTTCTCCGAGGTTTTGTTGTCGCGCTCGTTGTAGCGGAACTCGCCTTGCAGGGTGAGTTTCTGCAAGGGCGACGAAACCGCACGCAGGTTGATATTGGTGGTGTCTACTTTGGCGTTGGCCGAGCTGCGTGGCAGCGCGCCGGTTGCGATCAATGCATTGCTGGTGTAGGACTGAAAACCTTCATCCTGTTCCATGCGCCCCAGGCTGATCTGCCCGTTCAGCGTGGTACGCATGGGGAGTAATACCGAACCGGCAAGCGCCACCTGGTGTGACTTGTTGTCCGGGGCCAGGGCCATGCGGCCTGTGTCTGCGCCCGGTGCTGAGGTGTAGGCATTGTCCCAGGCAAGACGGGAGTTGTCGTTATCATAGAATGAACCCCGATAACTCAGGTTTACCTGCCAGCTGTCGGCATTGTAGGCGGCAGTGACTTCCATCTCGTCGGTGACATCGTCGACCGGGCTGGCGAACATGGCTGAATCGAGGAAGAAACTACCCGATGAGATGGCATTGCCATCGCGCTCCTGACGCCGGTAATTGACATCGAACGCCCAGCGGCTGGTCGGCGTGTAACCGACACCGATGTTGTATATATCCCAGTCCCGATCAATCTTGACCTTTTGCAACGAATTACCCAGCTGGGTCATGCCCTGGGTAGTCGGTGCGCGCACCCAGCCGGCCGGCAGGTTCAGCGTGTCCTTACCACTGCCGCTGTACGGTGTGGAGGTACTGTCGAAGATCTTGCGCGGAATACCCTGGTAAGAGGCCCGCAGCTTGTACAAGCCCTGTTTACCGCCTTCGATAAACAGGGCGCGCGAGTCCTGGCCAAGGCGATAACCCTCGAAACGCACGAATTCCGCATCCTCGCCCCGGTAACGCGCAAACACGTCGCCGAACAGGTACAGGCCATCGTCCTCCAGGCCGGTGTAGTCCCCGTACCTGAAATTATCGCCGGATACATAGCCGGGACCGGCCTTGATATCCAGTTCCCAGCCACTGGCAGGGCCGCACAGCTCGCAGGCCGGGGCATCGTTTCCCTCCGCTCGTGCACTGCCATTCACGAGTGCGGCCGCAATGACCGTGCAGGCAAACAGCTGTGTCAGATGTCTATTGATGCTTTGATTCATTCTTTTATCGTCATGCCGGCGTATGCCGGTATCCAGGGCATTGAAAACTCTGGATACCGGCATGCGCCGGTATGACGAGTTAGGCCGGTATGACGAGTTAGGCCGGTATGACGAGTTAGGCCGGTATGACGGACTAAGCTGGTATGACGAATCAATCAGAGCTTCATTATGCTTTTTCATGGATATCATCTTCAGCCATTAGCGCATCAGCTTTACACCCGAGGGGTGGTTGGAGCCATGAATCTGGCTGTGACAATTTACGCAGCTTCTTCCCAGTAGGAAGGCGGACGGGTTGTTGCCGGGCAGGCCGTTGCGTGTCAATGAAAGGCTGGGGTGCCCGGCCTGTGAATGACAGGACTGGCACAATAAAGGAGGCCGCCGCGCCAGCATTGCCGGGTGTATCGAGCCATGCGGGTAGTGACACAGTGAACAGTCCTCGCTGGCCGGTGCATGCTCAAAAAGATAAGGGCCGCGCAGATCGGTGTGGCAGCTCCAGCACAATTCGTTGAGGGTATTCTTTTTCAGCAGGGCGTCTGCGGTCGAGTGGTGCGGGTTGTGACAGGACGTACACGCCATGACACCGAACCGGACCGGGTGCGCATAGGGTTTCAGGCTGTCGGCACGCTGCTTCTTGTGACAGTTGAAACAAACCTCCGCCTGTTCGGTGAGCAGGCTTACCGGGTCTACCGGTTTGTGCAGGCTGTGGCAGTCCGCACAGGCGATATCATTGCGTTCATGTACGCTGCCGGTCCACGGCATGCCAACATCCCGAGTGTGGCAGTTCATACACGACGCGTTCTGTTCCTTGATCGGTGTGTCACTATCACCGCCAAAGCGGATGACCGGTTCGTGACCTGCACCCACGTTGCGTCGTCCCGCGTGCTCGCCACCGGCGCCGTGACAGCTTTCGCACTGGCGGTGCGCAAACGGTGTGTTGGGATCGGCGCCCTGACCGTGTGGGGTGCGAAAGATGAGCAGCATCTTTTCATCGTTGTGGCAGGCCAGACAGGTATCGGCGCCTTTTTTGGTATAGACAGGTGCCGTGGTGTCGGCATCATCGTGTTCGGCGGCCTGGATGGCATCAGTTATCAACACCAGCAGCACAGACAGGCAGACCGCGTAAATAAGGCTACAGAAACGCTGGTGAATTCTTTTTTCGTCATACCGGCGTATGCCGGTATCCAGTGCGCCGGATTTCATGGATGCCGGCATACGCCGGCATGACGAGTTAATCAGGGGTTCCTCAGGCATTCTCATTTTCATTCGTTGACCTGGGCCGGTGCCACTACGTCCTGGTCGGGCGTCCCGGTTTGTATATCGTGTTGCGGAATCAGCTGATGCACATCATGGCAGGTCCAGCAGCTCAGCGAGTCGAAGTCAATGAACTTATCCTCGAAGCGCGGGTGTTCGGTTCTTCGGTCTTCGTGGCAGCTGAAACAAGTATCAGCCTGCACCTGCCTGTCTGTCAGTGGTTTGCCGTCAGAGTGAATAGCGTGACAGTCTGAACAGGCCAGTTTGTGTTGGTCGTGTACGCTACCTTTCCATTTCATGGCCGGCAGCGCACCGATGCCTTTGGCATGGCAACTGGTGCAGGAATGAGTTTGTCTGCGCGCCTGTGCGGCCAGATCACCTTCGGCATGCACTGTGTGACAGTTGATGCAGGTGGCGCCTACACTGTGCGCAGTCTTGTTCCAGTCCAGTGCGGGGAGCGTGCCCATGTCCTTGCTGTGACAGCCCAGGCAAACCTGTGTCTGTTGTAATAATGACGTGTGCTTGCCTTCACCAAATGCAAGCATCGGCGGGCGACCCTTGCCGCGTCTGGATTGAGAGACGTGCAGACTGCCTCTGCCGTGACAGGATTCACAGCCGTGTTTCGCGAAGGGGGTATACGGATTTGAAGTATCGCCATGCGGGCTGTTCTTCACCTGCCGCATACGTTTGCTGGAGTGACACAGCAGACATTTTTTCGGTCCCAGTTTCGTGTATTTGGCGGCTCGTGACGGTTGGCCGACACCTTCGGGATAGGGGTGCATGGTGTGACAGGTCGAACAGGACAGACCGGTAACATCTTTTGCATTTTTGTGGGCGTCAATTCTTAACAGTGCTTCACGGTCTTTGCCGTGGCACTTCAGGCAGGTCTGTATCTGCTCCTTCAGTGGTGTTTTCGCCCGGTTGCCGAAGGTGATCATCGGCGGCCGACCCTTGCCACGCATCGAGCGCGAGATATGCAAACTGCCCTTGCCGTGACAGGACTCGCAGCCGTGCTGTGCAAAGGGTGTGCCTGGATTGTTTTTATCGCCGTGCGGTGTTTTTGCAATTAGCGCCATACGTGTCCCGGCATGGCACAGCAGGCATTTTTGAGGGCCTCTTTCTGTATATTCTGCCGGTGCCCGGCGTCTCGCGGCCAGCGCACTGGACACTTCAGTGGCCTCCTTTTCGTGGCCCGGCGGTAACTGGTGCACTGTGTGGCAGTTGGAGCAGGTAAGGCCCTCCACCTCTCTGGCATTCTCATGCCCTTTGATCTTGAGCAGTTCATCCTTGTTTTTTGCGTGACATCCCAGGCACACCTGGACCTGTTCCTTTACCGGGGTTTTGGCATTTTTTCCAAAGGTAGTCATGGGAGGCCGACCCTTACCGCGACGCGACCGGGAGACGTGAAAACTGCCCGGTCCGTGGCAAGACTCGCAGTCGTGCTTTGCAAAGGGGGCGTCCGGGTTGTTGCGGTCACCGTGCGGGGTTTCTGTCATCAGTTCGATGCGTAGCTCGGAATGACAGAGCAGGCATTTTTCCGCTCCTTTTTCGGTGTATTGTGGCTTGATCGGGTCGGCCCAGGCGGCCGAACACAACAACAGACCGGCCAGCAAGCCGAATGGCCGGGCATAACGGTTTATGGCAGATCTAATCTGCATCGCAGTATCAATTCAGGTTCAGACTGTGCGAAACCGCGACATCGGCGATACGGCCTTTCGCGTGACAGGTCGTACAGCCTTCCTGGACGATAGCGCCCGTCTTGTCTCCACCCGTGCCACAGATATCTACCCGTACGCGTGTTACTCCATCGCTCTCCTGGCAGACATCAAAATTACCGCCGTTCTGCTCCATATGAACCTGGGCAGATGCCGAAGAGTGGCACACCGAACAGGTTGCACTGTTCGGCGAGATGCGATTGTTATCTGTCGGGTCGGTGGTATCCACACCACGGTTAATACTTGTGCTCAGCACACCACTGTCGATGGCAACCGGGTAGAAACCGTTGTCGGTGTGGCAGGCTATGCAGTTACTGACTCGCTGCGGGTAGCGGATGCTGTCCACGGCGTGCTTTCTGTGAATGAAGGATTTGAAGTCCATGGGCCCGGCACTCGGTGTACCACTCCTGGCCGCTGCCGAATTATGGCACATGGCACAAGCGTGCAGGTTCTGGTTACGGTTGCCGTGGAAACCGAGTCGCTGGTGACAACCGTCGCAACGCGCAAGGTCTACCTTGAGCCTGCGCGGAACCGGATTGGCCGGATCGTCGGTGATACCGAAAAACCGGTGTGTTGATGCCACTGGCAGGTCGCCAACCGCTGCGGTAACTTTCCCGGCAAAGGTAACAATACCGGAGCCTGTCGCACCCACCGGTATTGTTCCCAGTGTCAGGTTATAGGTAAAGTTGCCGTTGTCGGTAGCCTGTAACACACCACTACTGTATACGCTGGTGCTGATCGCACCGCTGTTACTGCGGCCCGGGTTAGTATAGTCAGTTGTGTCCCAGGCCAGATAAAAACGCAGGTCACTACCCATCAGCACTGCATCATTCGCCAGATCATAGGGCGCATCACTGTTGCTTGGATCAGTCACAGAGAAGGTAACATCCGGTGCAGCTCCAGGCACCGTGAAAGCAACACTCAGTATATTGAAGCTGTACTGGTCAGCGCCTTCCTGGGTCAGAATGCGGTGCTTCTGAAACGCACCCAGTGACGAGGTAGTGTTCGGGGCATGGCATGTGGTGCAGCTGCTGTTATCCCGTGGCCCCGCCACATGACCGGCACCGGTTTCAAAATCCACATCGTCGTGACAGGAGCCACAGGCCTCGGCGGTAGGCACCTTGTACCAGTTAGCCGCATCGGGGGTTTCCGGATCGTTTTCATTGTGGCAGTTCGAACAGTTACGTATATCCTGCGGGAAGTGGACATCGTCGAAACACTGCTGTCCATCGTGTTCGAAGCAATACACCTGACCGCCACCACCACCGTTTACCACGCTGGGCAAGTAGGCGCCACGATGGAGCTTGTGATACATCACCTTCGCGTCGAAGGTGTTGCCGTAGCTCGCATCGCTTGAACCCGGGGTATGGCATGCCACACAGAGCCTGGTATCACGCCGCCTGTTACCGTGTTTTGACAGGCTCTCGTGACAGACATTGCAGTTTGCTGTTTTCACAATCTCGCGTGTGAAAATCCCGCTTTGTGCGCCGTCGGACGGCCTGAAGTCGTATATGGGGTTGATCACCGGGGCAAACCCTCTGACTTCCAGCGTGAAGCGATGGGTCAGCGCGGGCTGATAGCTGACCGCGATCGGAGCGGTGACACTGTTGATATCGAACGAGAAGGTATAGCGATAACTGCCGTCCTTGTTATCCACCAGTGTACCTACGGCGCCATTTTCAACCGCAGCCTTTATGGTTGTCCCCGTGCCGGGCGAGCCGCTGACGGGCTGATCGACCACATTGATATAACTCTGCCAGCTGCTGGCATTGCCGTCTGTGCCTGGAATCAGTTTGGCAATGTAAAAACCAGCACTGCCGGCGGGAAGATTTTTAACTGCATTACCGTTGCCATCCGTGAGTGTAAAGTCGACAACCGGCGGGCTGGCAATGGTGACGCCCGTGATCGTTGCATTGATCTCGGTGGCGTTGGCGATATCCACTCCGAGGGGCGGCGCAGGTTGACCCGGCGCACCATTGTTGCCATCAGACCCACCACAGGCCGTGAGCCCGATTGCGAGCACTGCAATTGCAGGAAAACCGAGGCGCCGCAGAAATATTGGCATTGGTTTTTCCATATTCTCTCCCGTACGCCCAATGCCATCTTGCAGGCTGCTGGTTTTTTATCTTTTAACACATTTTTAACATATATTGGGTAGACGCTTAACACTTGTCAAGTGTACCCTGCATTTTCTTAACATATGGCATCAAACAGACGGGTGTATTTGTCATGAGCAGCCAATCAGATTCCGACTCAAATAAAGGCCGGTGGAGCCGTTTCTGGCGCCGTCCGGAAAGCAAATGGTTACTGGGTATACCGATTGGTGCCTGGGTCATGTTTTGGGCTGGCGCGGCCAGCATCGTTGGCTCGGAGATTGTGATGTACGAGACCGCTACCGAAGATTTCTGCGCCTCCGCCTGCCATAGTATGAAAACCTTCACCGCGCCCGAGTGGCAGGATTCCGTGCATTTTTCCAATCCGAGCGGTGTGCGCGCCCTGTGTGCTGATTGTCACATTCCTAAAGTCTATCCCCAAAAACTATGGGCCAAGGCCTACGACGGCGGCAGACATATCTGGGGCGAAATGATCAGCGTGATCGATACCCAGGAGAAATACGACGCCCGGCGTACCTATCTCGCCGACCGGGTCTGGAAACATATGAAGGCGACCGATTCACGCGAGTGCCGTAACTGCCATAACGATAAATATTTTGAATTGTCAGGGCAGGATGAGCGCGCGGCACGCGCTCACCACACGGGCCCTCAAGAAGGTAAAACCTGCATCGACTGCCACAAAGGCATTGCCCACAAGACGCCTGACGAAGTTGCCGAGGAATCCGCCGCCCGGTGAATACTCTTTTTACCAGTTCTGCGATTTACCCAACCACGCGCCAGCCACGAGACTAGCAGCATGCCGATACAGGCCATACGGGAATTCCTGCAGAAAGAGTCTGCCAGTGGTCTGCTGATCATCGGCGCCGCATTGCTGGCCATCATCGTAGTCAATACATCGCTGGCATCGTTATACGATAACCTGCTCGGGACCCCGGTCGCCATTCAGGTCGATGCGCTGTTGATCCACAAGCCGCTCCTGTTATGGATCAACGATGGTTTGATGGCGGTGTTCTTTTTCCTGGTCGGTCTCGAAATCAAACGCGAAGTCCTTGACGGTGAACTGTCCGATCCCTCGCGCATCGTGCTGCCGGCCATTGCTGCCATCGGCGGCATGGTAGTACCGGCAACCTACAACCTAACCAGATGAATCCATACATAAAAGCAAGACACACACATTCATGACGAATTCATGCTAAAATCGCGATACAGAAAGGGCAGTTTAAGCCCACCGTAAGAGCACATAGATACAACTATAATAAGCAAACTGGGGATAACCAATGAATAAGAAACAGATGTATTGCGGGGTTGCACTTGCTTTGGGGTTATATGCTGCTGAAGCAGATGCTGCACTGGTAAATTCTTCCATCCTGAGTTTTAATCCTGGCGAAATCTTTTGCCAGATCGGCGGCACAGCACCGGACAACTGCACGTACGGCATAAAGAATGTGAGTGGCAGCTGGTTCGCTATGGACGGGAGTGGCGACGGTAAGGTACAAGCGAATGAGAAAGTCGCCCTCAGTGCAAATGAAGGCATTAGATTAGGACAAACTCAGGATGCCTCCGGTTCTCACACCGGGTTCCCAGACGGTTCCGAACTACCCGGAATTGATAATCCGTGGAGTTTCTTCGGAAATACAGGTATGCACAAGACAGTCAGCCCCATTGTTATTTCCGGGGGAGATGATGGTACCGGGGACGGGATTGCCAGTCTGGATTTTTCTGGCTGGACTGTGACCTGGAACCTTATCCCGGCAATCAGCATGGGTTCCGGTGCAAATACCATGGCTGATAATCCGGAAGGTATAGCCGTACTGAACTGCTCGGTAGACTGCTCTGTTGGTGACACATTCATATTGGATTACAGCGCAACTGTCCCGAACGATGGTAAAACCGGTTTTGGTAACGTCGCGTACGCTCTGCACCTTGAAGGACAAATCAGTACCGTCCCTGTGCCCGCTGCAGTGTGGCTGCTGGGCTCCGGATTAGCCGCGCTTTTTTCATGCGGTTATCGCCGACGTTCCACATAGCAGAGGATATTTCCGGCGGGTAGCGACACCAGGAAGTAAGGGGACACTGCTCAATTAATCACTTAAGCCGAAAAATTGAAGAACGCTGCTACGCTAAGTGATTAATTGAGCAGTGTCCCCTTCCCCGGAGCAATATGGATTGCTCGTCCGTGTATTGCGAGCGCCGCTTCGTGAACGCTTTCCGACAGGGCCGGATGCGCAAACATGGTCAGTGCAATGTCCTCGGCGCTGCCGCCGAGTTGCATGGCGATCACTGCTTCGGCAATCAGTTCCGAACACTGTGGACCGATCATGTGTGCTCCGAGCAAACGATCCGTCTTCGCATCGGCCAGCAGTTTGACAAAGCCGCCGGTATCACCCAGCGCCCGCGCCCTGCCCGAGGCGGCAAACGGGAAAACACCACTCCGGTAGTCTATACCGCCAGCGCGTAACGCCTGTTCGGTTTCGCCTACCCAGGCAATTTCCGGGTGCGTATAGATCACAGACGGCACGGTGTCATAGTTCACATGCGCCACATGGCCGGCGATCAGCTCGGCTGCCATGACACCTTCTTCCGAGCCCTTGTGTGCCAGCATGGGGCCACGCACTGCGTCACCTACGGCATACACACCCGGGAGATTGGTCAGGCATTGCTCGTCGACGTGGATAAAACCCCATTCGTCGAGTAGCAGCCCGGCTTCATCAGCAGCCAGTCCGTGCGTGTTGGCATGTCTGCCCACCGCAACAATCAACTTGTCAAACTGCGCCTGGTGTTCACCGTCGCCGTTCTGGTAGCTGAGTTCAACTTTTTTGCCCTTCACCGTGCAGGCTGTCACCCGGCTACCGAGCTGTATGTCCAGCCCCTGTTTGGTGAATATCCGCTGCGCGTCCTTTGCCAGCTGTTCGTCGGCAAAGGGTAGAAATGTGTCCTGCGCTTCAAGTAGCGTGACCTTTTCAGCCCCCAGGCGTTGCCACACACTGCCCAGCTCCAGACCGATGACACCGGCGCCGATAATACCCAGGCGTTTCGGCACCTCACGGAACTCCAGCGCACCGCTCGAATCCACGACCGTATCACCCTGCAAGGGAACGCTACCGAGTTGTATCGGTGAAGAGCCGGGTGCCAGAATAATGTGCCCGGCAACCAGATTCCGGATGGTCTTTTTTCCGGTCTGCCTAACCGTTATCTGCTTGCCGGCCTGTAGCTGCGCGCGGCCCTGAACCCAGGTAACGCCGTTAGCCTTGAACAACTGCTCTATACCCTGCGTCAGGTCCTGTACAACCCGTTCCTTGCGCGCCTGCATTACCGAAAGGTCAAGTTTGATGCCACTCACTTTTATACCGTGATCGGCGAGCTCGTGCTGTGCCTGGGTAAAACGCTCCGATGATTCGAGCAGGGATTTCGAGGGAATGCAGCCTACGTTCAGGCAGGTACCGCCGAGTACCGGCTTGCTCCGGGTATTGATCCACTGGTCAACACACGCCGTGTTCAAACCCAGCTGTGCACAACGGATCGCCGCTACATAGCCGGCCGGTCCGCCACCGATTACAACGACATCAAACTGATCAGCCATATTACCTCACACGCCCAGCAGCAAACGCGCCGGATCCTCGAGTACTTCTTTAACCGCTACCAGGAACTGGACCGCGCCACGACCATCGACCAGCCGGTGATCATAGGACAGCGCGATATTCATCATAGGTCTGATAACCACCTCTCCATCTTCAGCCACCGGACGTTCCAGGATCTTGTGCATGCCAAGAATACCCGATTGGGGTGGGTTAAGTATGGGTGTGGATAACAGGGAGCCGAATACGCCACCATTGGTAATACTGAAGGTTCCGCCGGTAATATCTTCCATACTCAGCGTACCGGCACGCGCCCGGTTTGCATAGTCGCCGATACTCGCTTCGATCCCGGCCATCGTCAACTGGTCCGCATTACGCAGTATCGGTACCACCAGACCACGCGGTGACGAAACAGCAATACCGATATCAAAGAATCCGTGGTAGACAATGTCTGTCCCGTCAACAGAAGCATTCAGTTCGGGAAAGCGTCGCAGCCCTTCGATAACCGCTTTCACAAAGAACGACATGAAGCCGAGCTTGACATCGTATGTCTTGAGAAATTTTTCTTTGTAGCGGTTACGCAGATCCATGACCGGCTGCATGTTGACTTCATTGAACGTGGTAAGAATCGCCGCCGTTTGCTGGGCTTCCAGCAGGCGCTCGGCAATACGCGCACGCAGGCGTGTCATCGGTACGCGCTTTTCGGTCCTGCCGTCAAGATTCAGGGCCTCCTCGGGCTGCGTCTTTACTGTTTCCGCTGGCGGCGCAGCCGCTACTGGTTGTTGCTTCGGCTGACTATCCTGCAGCACGCGCAATATATCTTCCTTGATTATCCGGTGACCGCTGCCGGAACCTGTGACGGTTTTGATATCCAGCCCGTGCTCTTCTATCAGGCGACGGGCTGATGGCGTCGCAAAGGCTTCTTCGCTGGTCTCTTTTGCCTCGGGGGCCGCAGCTGCCTTCACTGGTGAAGCGGCTGCGTCCGTAACCTTTCCCTCACGCATATGACCGATAAGCTGGCCGGATACGACGACCGCGCCTGCCTCTTCGATAATATCCTCCAGCACGCCGTCTTTGGGCGCCGGGACTTCGAACACTACCTTGTCGGTTTCAATATCGACAATAGTTTCGTCACGTTTTACCGTGTCGCCCGGCTTCTTGCTCCAGTTCAGTACTGTTCCGTCGGATACCGACTCCGGGAATACCGGGACTTTGAGTTCGATTGGCATGCTGTTTCCTTAATCCTCTTCCGTTTTCAGACCCAGCGCCTGGGCCACCAGGCGATGTTGCTGTTGCAGGTGCCGCCATGCGTAGCCCGCTGCGGGCGCCGCCGAGAAGTCCCGCCCGGCATAGTGCAAGTAGCCTGAATCAGGCAACACCAGTCGCATATGGTGCTGGCTGGAAAACCAGGCCCCCTGGTTCTGTGGCTCTTCCTGGCACCAGATATATTCAGCAACATTGGGATAACCGTCAATCAGTTTACGCAACTGCACTTTGGGAAAGGGGTACAGTCGTTCGATACGCACAATGGCCACGTGTTCCATGGCTTCCTCGCGCCGTTTCTCCAGCAGATCGTAATACACCTTGCCACTGCACAGTACAATCCTGGTGACCTGTTCGGGGTCCAGCTCATCGATTTCCGCGATGACCGGCTGGAACTCACCCTGGATAAGGTCTTCCAGTGTACTGACCGCCAGCCGGTGCCGCAGCAGGCTTTTCGGTGTCATGACGACCAGTGGCTTCCTGCATTCCAGCAGGATCTGGCGGCGTAACAGGTGAAAAATCTGGGCGGGCGTGGTAGGTGCGCAGACCTGGATATTGTGCTCGGCGCACAATTGCAGATAACGTTCGAGCCGCGCCGAGGAATGTTCCGGCCCCTGCCCTTCCATGCCGTGCGGCAGGAACATCACCAGCCCGCTCAGGCGATTCCACTTTTGTTCTCCGGCGCTGATGAACTGGTCAATAACCACCTGCGCATTGTTGGCAAAGTCGCCGAACTGTGCTTCCCATATCACCAGCGTGTTTGGATCTGTTGTCGAGTAGCCATATTCAAAGGCAAGTACTGCTTCTTCTGACAGCAGTGAGTTAATCACCAGAAAGTCGCTCTGGTCGTCTGCAACGTGCCTCAAGGGCACGTGCAGCGCACCGTCCTTCTGGTTATGTAACACTGCGTGGCGGTGAAAAAATGTACCGCGCCCACTGTCCTGCCCGGACAGGCGCACGTTATAACCATCAGTTACTACAGAGGCATACGCTGTGGTTTCGGCAAACCCCCAGTCAATGGGTAACGCGCCGGCAGCCATTTTTCGCCGGTTATCCATTATCTTGCCCACGCTACCGTTGAGTTCGAAACCTTCCGGCATTTTCAGGAGCTTGTTCCACAGCGCCTTGAGACGCTGCATGGGTATCGCTGTTTCCAGAAAAGCAGTACAGGCCTGCGCCAGGTACGGCTCCCAGTCCACCTCGTATGGATAGTTGGCCTGCTCAGGTGACACCAGCTCCTCAACCACCGAAACACCTTTGTCCAGTCGCGCCCGGTAGTCATCCATCATGCAGTGCGGCTGGTCTTCGTCGCAGACCTTCTGTTCGACCAATGCTTCTGCATACAGTGCACGCGTTGTCAGGCGGTCCCGGATAGCCTGGTACATGATAGGTTGTGTAGCAGTCGGTTCATCCGCTTCGCTGTGACCGTGGCGCCGATAGCAAACCATATCAATTACGACATCCTTATGGAAATTCATACGGTAATCCAGCGCCATCCGCGTCACCCGGATCACCGCATCGGGATCGTCACCGTTAACGTGAAAAATCGGTGCGTTGACCATTTTGGCAATGTCAGTGCAGTACAGGGTTGAGCGCGCGTCGCTCTGGTAGCTGGTAGTAAAACCAATCTGGTTGTTCACCACGATATGCACCGTTCCCTTGGTGGAAAACCCCCGCGACTGGGACATGTTGATGGTTTCCATCACCACACCCTGCCCGGCAAATGCTGCGTCGCCATGAATCAGAATAGGCACAACCAGGTCGCCCTTGTCATCCCCGCAGCGCTGCTGGCGCGCGCGCACCGAACCCTCCACGACCGGGTTGACGATTTCCAGGTGTGACGGATTGAACGCCAGGGTAACGTGTACCAGTTCCTTTTCAGTTTTCAGGTCAGCGGAAAATCCCTGGTGATACTTCACGTCGCCGGAACCGTTCGATGATTGCCCGGCCGTACCTTCGAATTCCTGGAACAGCTCGGCCGCAGTCTTGCCGACGATATTGATCAGCACGTTCAGGCGACCGCGGTGCGCCATACCGATGACCGTTTCCTTCACGCCATGGGTTCCGCAACGCCGGATCAATTCGTCGAGCAAAGGAATCAGGCTGTCGCCGCCTTCCAGCGAGAAGCGCTTCTGTCCTACGTAACGCGTATGCAGGTAGCGCTCCAGCCCTTCTGCGGCGGTCAGTCGTTCCAGAATGCGCAAACGCTCTGCCACGCTGAGCTCGGGCTGTCCGCCTGCATGCTCCAGACGCTGCTGTATCCAGCGCTTTTCGGCAGTCTCGGTGATATGCATATACTCGCTACCGACATTTTCACAGTAGATACTGTGCAGTTGCTCTACAAGCTCGCGCAAGGTAACCGATTCAACGGTAGCAAAGGAACCCGTTTCAAATACCGTGTCCAGATCCGCCGCATTCAAACCATGATGTTCCGGATCCAGCTCTGACAGTAGCGGCGGGGTACGCAGTTCGAGCGGGTCGGTATGGGCTATCTGGTGGCCACGAAAACGAAAGGCATTGATCAGCTGCAAGACCCTGATCTGTTTTTCTTCATGGGCCTGGGTGCCGGGAACACAGGGCACCGCCTGATGCTGCACGGCCGGTTGCCGTGTGATGGTGCGAAAGGTCTGACGAATGGCGGAATGCACCGGTTCGGTGCCATGCCCGTTCACCCTCGGCAGGGTTTCAAAATAGGTGCGCCACTGACCGGGAACCTGGTTCGGGTCGGCCAGATACTGTTCGTAGAGATCTTCGAGGTAAGCGGCATTGTGACCCGCGAGCTGCGAATCCCCCCAGAGTTCCTGCAGGCCTTTTTGCCTGAAAATATCATCCATTAATTTGTTGCCTTTATTCATCCGGAACCCAGGCCCCTGACGTGACTCTATATCAAGGCAATTGTCACGCCAACTCCGATAGTTAGGGGAGTTTCCTTACTCAAATACTTAGACCATGGAAGCCGACAGTGCAAGTTACTGCATCCGCTCCGGATGCCGGCAGGCGATTCTGCCTCAAAGTTGACGGTTCAGCATGGCCAGACAGGTCAAATGTCGAGATTACGTCACAGCGTTATGCTGCGAGACCCGTGTTCGAGAGACGTCGGAACTATCATCCATCAGGCCACAGGTGGCATGGGACAATCCAGAACATCGGAAAAGGCGCGTAACAATTCTACCTCGACCGGTGCCACCTTCTGATCCTGCACGATACTGGCGACGCAGGCCTTCAACAGGCGGGGTTTTACCAATGGTTTCAGTTTTGCCAGTTTGTCCAGCGCAACATCCAGTGCCGGCAGGCTGATGTCCGTTTCCGCCAGCAAGCTGAGTTCATCAAGACCCATTACCGTTGCAGCTACCCTGAACGCCTGTTCGGCGCCGCGTTTATCCGGCTGGCCCACATAGGCCATGGCCGACAGAACCTGCTCAATTTCTTTTGCGAGCTTATCCGGACTGGCCTTTCCGGCTCTGGCGCGCGACAACTTGAAAAAATGGGCATCCAGGTGATTGAACAAAATTTTCTGCAGTGACCATTCCAGAAAATCCACCCGACCATTCATGTCACCCAATGCGGCCAGGTTCAGCTTGAACAGTTTGTACTGCTTTAATGACAGTTGTTTGAGTGCCGGGATGGCGATATCGACCAGCGGTAAACGGAAATGCGCATCCAGATTCTCTAGATCCGGCAACAGGCCGGTCACCAGTTGGTAGACACCCGGATCGGCTTTTTCCTCCAGGTACTGCAACTGCGCGGCACGATCCACCTGCCCCTTATCCAGCGCCAGGCCATACATAACGGCCCTGGCACTAAACGGCTCATGAGCTGCGTCTTTAACGGTTTCGGGTAATCCCGATACCAGTGAACGGGCATAGTCAATTGTATCCTGGCCGGGATTACCGATCTGGTCTATCGTATTCATGACGTCGATAACCGCAGCACCGGTGGCAACAGCAGCAACCTTGCGGGCAATATCCGCTCGGGACATGGGTTCTTCTTTTTCGGTCTTTGCATCCTCCGGCCGGGCATCAGATTTATCGGAGACATCAAAGCTGCCATCCCAGTGCGGGTCAATGCGCAGGATACGTTTCTTCAGCGGCGGGTGGGTAGCGAATAACGATTGCATCGCACTGGACATCCCCTGGGCAAAAAAGGCATGGCTGATTTCAGCCGCACCGGGATTTTCCACTTTTGAACCGTACTCCAGCCCGCCTATTCTTTTCAGCGCACCCGCGATACCGTCCGGGTTACGGGTAAACTGGACCGCAGAGGCATCGGCCAGGTATTCACGCTGCCGGCTTACTGCGGCCTTGATGAGGTTGCCAAAGAAGGTACCCGCAAATCCAATGACCATCAGCCCGATCGCCAACGCGAATATTCCACCCGCGTTTTTTCCACTGCTGCGCCGATTACCGGAGTAGGCTGCAGGACGCAATATATAGTAACCAATCAACCCGAGAATCAGGATGCCGTGCAGTATGCCCATCAGGCGTATGTTGAGTCGCATATCGCCATTGAAAATATGGCTGAACTCATGCGCTATCACGCCCTGTAACTGATCACGGTTCAGGTGCTCGATAGTTCCCCGGGTGACGCCGATGACAGCGTCGCGCGGCGTGAACCCTGCGGCGAAGGCGTTGATACCCTGTTCGTCGGCAAGCAGATAAACCGGTGGTGCAGGCGTGCCGGAGGCAATCGCCATTTCTTCCACGACGTTCAATAGTTTACGTTGATTCAGATCCCTGGTGTTTTGCGGAATCAGCTGCCCGCCCAGGGACTCCGCAACAGCCTTGCCACCGGCTGACAGGGTCATGATCTTGTACAGGCTGCCCACCACGATAACACCGACCACCGCTGCGCCAACGGTCAGAAAGGTCTGCCAGTCCATTTGCGGAACCTGCACACCGCTACCAGTCGACTGCTCAGCGTTCAGGTAACCGAATGCCACCATAACCAGCAGATTAGTCATGACGATCAGGCTGATCACCGCGAAGCTGAACAGAGCAACCAGCCAGGCAGTATTCCTGTGGACCCGGTCCTGTGACTCAAAGAAATTCACCGTAACAGGATGCCGTCAAAAATTAGCAGTCAAAACGAGACTTTGGGTGCAGCCTGCATGGCTACGCTGTCTTCGAACTCCAGCAAAGCTGCATCCTTTGCATGACCAAAGCGCGCCGCAAAGTACACCGGGGGGAACGTCTGTTTATAGGTATTGTAATCCATGACCTGGTCATTGAATGCCTGCCGGGCGAAGGACACCTTGTTCTCTGTACTGGTCAGCTCTTCGCTCAGCTGCATCATGTTCTGGTTGGCCTTGAGATCAGGATACGCCTCCATCACCATATTGAAGTTCATCATGGCATTGGATAACTTGCCCTCGGCACCGGTCAGGTTCTTCATGGCATCGACATCGCCGGGCTGGGCAGCTGCACTCGATAACATCTTTGCCGCCGCATTACGCGCCTCGACCACAGCTTCCAGTGTCTCGCGTTCGTGCTTGATGTAGCCCTTGGCTGTCTCGACCAGGTTGGGAATCAGGTCGTAGCGTCTCTTGAGCTGAACCTCGATCTGTGCGAAAGCATTCTGGTACCGGTTCTTCAGGGTGACCAGCTTGTTGAAGATCCCGATTATGTAAAAAACAATCAGCGCAATGATGACCAGAACAACAATGAGTGTCGTATTCATAGCTCCTGCCTTGTTGTGTTTTGTGGTTTACCAACCGCATGGTAGCACTTCACGCGCCCTGAGTAGGATACCTATTTATCCTTGTCCCGCAATGCCTCCAGCGCCGGGGGCAACAGATATTCAGGATGTCGCAGCCCTTAATACCGATACGTAACAGGCGGGTATCGCTGTTCCACGGGTTAGACCCGATTTCCGTAGTTACCCTGAATGGGGTTTCGTCCATCACCGGCAGCGGATAGTCGTAGCTGAAATAATTGATCAATTCCTCGACACGGACTGCGGTCCTGGGCCGGGATCTGTCCGGCATTGAGCATGCAGCACACATTACTGTGAGCGCCGGTATCAACATCGATACTGAAAGTGGCCGGCGCCACATAGAGGGTTGCCACTGGTTTGTTGTTCATGCCTGTCTTCTACGTTTTTGAATCAGTCACCCCCTGTAAACGCAGAAAATCGTAATTGGGGTTAAATAAAAGCAAAGTTCTCGTATGATACGGCCCCTGAAATCGCATATTTTCTCAGGGAGCAGACGAAGTGAACAAGGCGGAATCCACCATCCGCGGCCTGCTGGCGCCGGCCGGCATCGAGATCAACGGCCCCAATCCCTACGATATCCAGGTCAATGACCCACAATTTTTTCAGCGCCTGTTAAGCGGTGGCCCGCTAGGCCTGGGCGAGACCTATATGGATGGATTGTGGGACTGTGAAGCGCTGGATGTGCTCATTTACAAGGTGCTGCGTGCCGATCTGGAACACACCATCTCACCGCTGAAACTGCTGTTGCCGGTGATCCAGGCCAAACTCGTCAACCTGCAAAGCAGTCGCAGGGCGTTTCGGATCGGCGAACACCATTACGACATCGGTAACGAGTTGTACAAGCTCATGCTGGACCCGCGCATGACCTACACCTGCGGCTACTGGAAAGACACAGACAACCTGAACGATGCCCAGGAAGCCAAGCTCGACCTGGTGTGTCGCAAGGTCGGGCTGGAACCCGGCATGCGCGTGCTGGATATTGGTTGCGGCTGGGGCAGTTTCGCCGGGTTTGCAGCCGAACGCTACGGCGTCAAGGTGGTTGGTGTGACCGTTTCCAGGGAACAGATCGAACTGGGGCAGGAACGCTATCGGGATCTTGACGTGGATCTGCGTTTCCAGGACTACCGCGATGTGAACGAACGCTTCGATCGTATTATATCCATCGGCATGTTCGAGCATGTGGGTAGCAAGAACTACCGCACCTACATGAAGGTGGTGGAAAACTGTCTGGAAGATAACGGTCTGTTCCTGCTGCACACTATCGGCACCAACACCAAAGCCACGGCTGTGGATCCCTGGACCAACAAGTACATTTTCCCCGGCGGGATGCTCCCCATCCCGGAGCAGATCGACGCCGCCGTGAACGGCACCTTCATCATGGAAGATCTGCACAATTTCGGCACTCACTATGACCCGACGCTGATGGCCTGGATGGCGAATGTCGATACACACCGCGAGGAACTGGAAAGCCTGGGTTACGACCAGCGCTTCTACCGCATGTGGCGCTACTTCCTGCTGTCTTCCGCAGGCTCGGCGCGCGCGCGCCGTAACCAGCTATGGCAGATCGTCTACAGCAAGAAGGGGCTGGATGGCGGCTATAACCCGATCCGCTAGGAACCTGTCAAACGTATTCCGGCCGTATACGCTGGACGAGTCCTGTACTTGTATCCACGCGCTTGCGTTCGAATACCCTGGTAAAGCGCTGCCGCTTAACAAGGGTCTGCCCAACTCATGTGCAGTAAATCCATTAAAAATAGTTATCAGGGCTTGCCGTCAGTAATAAAGCCCAGTGGATTCTCCGGGTCGATATCGTCCATAAAGGGAATGCGCCGGTCGCTGTGGGTTACCTGGTAAACCACGCCCAGCCAGTTACTCACCACCGCTTCAGCGGTATCGTGCCAGGTATTATCCAGCCTGTGTTCTACCAGCTTCTCCGGAAACTCCGGTAACGTACCACGCCCGGCCAGTGCTGCATCGACAAGATTTCGGTATTCACCTAGTAGCGCTTTCTCCCGTGTATGGAAGTAATTTTCGGGGAAAGGCGGGAAGTTCTCCCGTTGCCCGTTTGTGTACAGGCTGACTTCACGCTTGTATTCCTTTAGCAGCGATATAGTGTCGTACTCGGGATGGCCCTGGAAAAATATCACGCACAAGCCATCTGCACTGGTCGCCAGGTGTACACCGGTTGCTTCACTTTCCACCAGCACATGCAAACCGGCGGCATCGAATTGCTCGCGGGTTACCGCGTTCCAGCGCGAATGCGGGACATCGAAACGTGTGTTGACGTCATCCACCAGCGGGTGTTTTTTATCAACCACCCGGTGCGGAAACACACCCCATATTTTTTCCGGCTGTGGAAGCCGATGTTGCTTGTAGCGGAACTGCAAGACAGCATGAGTGGCCAGACAGGAACACAGGGTAGAGGTTACGTTATCCACCGCCCAGTCGATGACTCCGATCAGCGGCTGCCAGAATGACTGGTTTGCCAGCTCCGGTCCGACAACATTGGCACCGGTAATAATCAGGGCATCCAGCCCCTCCGCTTTCACCTTGTCAAACGGTTCGTAGAACTCATCAATGTACGCCTGTGCCTCCGGACTGCGTTTCAGCTCCGGCAGCGTAAACGGATGCACATAGAACTGTGCGATTGGGTTGCTCTCCCCTATGAGGCGGAAAAACTGGCGCTCGGTGGCCGCCAGTGCGGCGTCCGGCATCATATTCAGCAGGCCAATGTGCAGCTCGCGAATATCCTGCTTCGATGCACGATTGGGCGGCAGTACACTGGTCCCCTCACTGCGCAGACGTTCGAAAGTCGGTAGCTTGTTATGTGCAACCAGTGGCATAACCTGACCCTGCGCTATGCCGTACGGCCAATAACGGTTTCAAGCAGATCGAGAAAATCCGCCTCATCGCGAACGTTCGCCACTTCCTGTGAAGTTACGGTATAACCGTGCGGTTTCGCGATAGCTTCATAACGCGGGATGCGTGAATGGAACAGGCGCGGGAATACCCAGCGGGTGAACTCATCCGGATCCAGTTCCGCTGCATAGCTCAATCCATTTTCCTGTATATAGAGTTCCAGCTGTTCTTTCAGGAAAGCCGGCCGGTAATACAGCGGCTTGGGATCACTCTGCGCGCGCGCTATCAGCTTCTGTTCTTCTTCCTGGTCGGTGACCTGTATATAAAGGATCAGCGTATGTTCGACCAGCAAATCAATTACCGAGGATTCCTCAAGTTCACAAAGGCTGCCACCCACGTCATTGACAAAATGCTGGTAACCGTAGATGTCCTGCGATTTCCGAATAAACTCGGGCACATCATTCATGGCGGCAATTTCCGCTTCGCGATACTGCGCCTGACGCCGCGTGAATTCTTCCAGCGCCACACCGCCCAGTTCAGGGTTGCCCAGCTTACCGACAAAACTCAGCACCGGCCCCAGGTCGTCAACTCTGATGTTGTTGTGTATATAGATCCAGTCACGACGCAACAGGTCGCGCAGAAACGGCACCTGCATGGCCTGCTGCTTGATAAGGTCCAGGATCGGCTCGTCAAGATACCGGGTGCCGATTCGGTAATCACCGGAATAGTGAAACCAGTTATGACCGCACAGCAGACTCGACAGGTAGGTCTTGCCTACCCCGGACATGCCGAGCAAAGTCACTTTTTTGCTTTTCCAGGCACGCAACCCGTCGCTGCTGAACTTCACCGCCGTCACTCCAGAAGATTGGAAAGCGTTTGATTATGCAGCATTTACGATCCTGCTGGAATAGCCGGCTGGAAACACGCCGGACCCGGCCCGTCACTGCGGACCCGGTTCCAAAAAATCTGCCATTCCTGTATGGTTCCTGGCCTTTCCACGCAATGGGCCATATGCAGCGGCCCGAGGACGCAAAAATGCAGATAGAAGCGCAAAAAGTTGTCACCCTGAACTACACCCTGACCGACAACGAGGGCACCGTCATAGACGAGTCCAGCGACAGCACTTTTGCCTATCTGCACGGCGCCAGTAACATCATTCCGGGCCTTGAAAATGCCCTGGTCGGCAAGACCAGCGGCGAAACATTGAGCGTGTCGGTGCCACCCGAAGAAGGGTATGGCGAACGCGACACCACCAGGACCCAGAGCGTACCCAAGGACATGTTTCCGGAAGATGCCCCTATTGAAATCGGTATGCAGTTTCATGCCCAGGGGCCCGACGAAGAGACTATCGTTGTTACCGTTACCGAGCTGGAAGACGATACCGTCACTGTGGACGGCAACCACCCACTGGCCGGTGAGCAGCTGAATTTTGCCGTCGAGATTATCGAAGTGCGCGATGCCTCGGAGGAAGAGATCGCGCACGGGCATGTGCACGGCCCGGACGCCCACCACCACGAATAAGATCGCGTTACTTGCTGCCGTCGGCCGGGTTGCGAATAAAGAACACTGAAGCTCTTTTTCAGAAACGCCAGCTGGCATTGATGTTGAAGAAATGGATCAGGTTGGTGCCGAATTTGCCCTTGAATTCACCGACCAACGGTCCCCGGTTCTGGTTTATTTTTGCGTCACCGGCATCCAGCAGCTCGTACGCGGCGTTGAGAGTCAGATCCCGGCTTTGTTGGTACTGCGCGCCCAGGGCATAGCGCAGTTGCCGGTCCAGCGGCATGTCGGGGGTACGATCATCATCGTCCACGGGTGAGCTGTCGTAGGCAAATCCGGTCATGACCATCCAGGGTGCAGAAAGGCGGTAATGCAGCCCAATGGCGACATGCCAGGTATCATTGAAATTTCGATCATCGGTGAGCTTCGTGCTACCCGTGCTATTTCTGATCACGATGTCGCTCTTGCCGAATTCGGACCAATCCTGCCAGCCGAGATTGCCAACCACCGCCAGCCTGTCACCCAGTTCATGATAGGCGCTCAGCATGACTGCCTGGGGCAGGTTCATCTCCAGGTCAACTTTCTGGTTACCGTTAAAAATAGCGCCAAGAACGAGACCCAATCCCTTTAGACTGGCCGTATCCTTATACTTAAGGTCTATCCTGGAACGATAGGTGATGCCAAACCGGGTGCCATCCACAGGTTCCAGAAGCACACCCAGGTTGAAACCATAACCCACATCATCGGCTTTCAGCTTGAGTTCACCATCGGCGACCCCCGGCCCCGGGTTATTGATAGCGGCTTTCTGCGTCAGCTCGCTGTAAACCAGGTCGATACCCGCGCCCACCGAAAACGTATCATTGACCCGATAACCGATCGAGGGATTGAGTCCGAAGGTCAGCAGTTCGGCTTCGGTAACGTAATATCGCCCGGCCCAGGAATCGCCATAATCCAGACCCAGACCGAAATAGGAACCGGCGGACAGGCCCAGCTTGAGATCCTCTGACAGACTGTACACATAATTGATGCCCGCCGCGGGTACCCAGCCACCGGCGTTGCCGCCATCGCCCCCACCAAATTGGGCCGCTTCCACATCAAACTTCGAATTCACGTACAGCGGTTGAATGCCGACCATGAGTTCGGATTGGCTTAGCCGTGTCATGCCGGCGGGATTACCCCCCGCCGTGGCAGCACTATCGGCGGTCGCCGCACGACCGGCAGATGCGGTACCCAAATCCGGCGTTGCCTGTTCGTAGAGCCAGAGCCCGGCCGCTTGCGCAACGTTGGCGCCAACCGTTGTAACGCACAGCAGCAGAACGGCTGGCCCGTATTGTCGACAGCTTCCCACTAACCCGGGGTCACTATTCAGTCACCCGTGTAAGGCAGCGGTGCCTGCTCGAAGGTGCTTTCTTCCAGTGACAGTTCCTTCTTTCCAGTGCCGGGCATCAGCTCGAAGTCAGGGCTGAACTGTGCCAGCATGGGCTTCAACTGCTTGTATACGTCGCGGTTACCCTTGAGTTTTGCCTTGCCTGACTTGATCTGCTCGTCAAGACTGACCACACCCATCATGGTATTAACGAGGTCTTTGCGATTGATGGTAATCGTCAGATCGGCATCTTTGGCCTGATAACCTTTTATATTTGTCAGGGTAGCGTTACTCAGTTCGACTACAAATTTTTCACCGTTATCCGGGGTCACCAGGTTGATCTTGAAGGCATGTCCCTCGGCTTTCTTGCTATCGAGGCGAATGCCGAGGTAATCCAGCCACAGATCGGTGGACATGGCCTGGATCATATCCGGTCCTGCAGTTTTGGGTATCGCACCGGTCGGAATACCATTGCGCAGTTCGAGGGCCGCAGCCAGGAAGCTGTTGCGCACGCTGGGGCTCTCTTGCTGATAGCCGAATTGCTCGAACGCATCGGCCAGCAGATCCCTGGCCGCCTTGTTGTTCGGTTCAGCGTAAACCAGCTTGTTGAGAATCTCCTGGGCATAGCGGTATTTGCCCTGGTCGTAGAGTGCTTTTCCCCTGGCGAGGATCGGCTTTGCGCCACCCATCATCTCCACGTACAGTGGTGCCGAATCTTCCGGTGAAAGCGGAATAAGGGTGGTCGGGTTACCGTCCCAGTAACCCAGATAACGGTTGATTACCGCCCGGCTGTTGTGCTCGACCGAGCCATGGTAGCTACGTGCCGCCCACTGCTGTTGCAGGCTTTTGGGTACTTTATACACGTTGTGGATCTGGTTGATGGTAACGCCCTGGTTAGCCAGGTGCAGGACCCCGTTGTTCAGGTTGGCGTAGGTGTCGCGCTGCGCGCGCATCACTTCCTGGATGCGATCATTACCCCAGCGTGGCCAGCTATGAGAGGCGAACATCACCTCGGCATCCTGACCGAACATATAGAGTGCCTTGTTGATCTGCTTGGACCACTCCAGTGCATCGCGCACCAGCGCACCGCGCAGGGTGTAGATATTGTGGATGGTGGCGGTGATATTCTCTGCTGCCCAGAAAGCTTTCATATCCGGGAACCAGGTGTTCATTTCCGCCGGTGCTTCGGTGCCCGGCGTATTCTGGAACACCATTTTGACGCCGTCGATGGTCATTTCTTCGATATCTTTTTCAATAATCACCGTGGGTGGAATAAGGCCCGTGTTTCCCGCGGCGGCATTCTTGCCGATAGCCTGGTCCACATGGCCAAAGGGGCTGCGGGGCAAGAGTACGCCGTACTGGTAGAACATGCGCCGGTTCATGGCGTTGCCGGCGTAAATGTTTTCCGCTACCGCGTGCTCCATGAAACCGGCCGGCGCGATGATCTTGACCTTGCCGCTGTTGACATCGGCCTCGTTCACCACACCACGAACGCCGCCGAAATGGTCGGCGTGCGAATGCGAGTAGACGACCGCAACCACCGGACGCTCACCCAGCTGTTCATTGATGAATTTCAGTGCGGCGGCGGCTGTTTCTTTAGTGATCAGGGGGTCGAATACGATCCAGCCGGTGTCGCTCTTGATGAAGCTGATGTTGGACAGGTCATAGCCACGCACCTGGTAGATTTTGTCCGGTAATACCTCATACAGGCCATAGTTCATGTTCAGAATCGCCTGGCGCTGCAGCGACGGGTTGATGCTGTCAAAATTCTTGCCCTGTAACAACCAGTCATAACTGCCCATGTCCCAGGCTACGTTGCCGGCCTCGGCCATGATCTTTCTGTAATCGGGTGCGGCGATAAAACCCTTTTTCTGTTCTTCAAAATCCCGCTTATCAGAAAAGGGCAGCGATTTCCTGAGCTGCTGCTGTTTGGCCACGGTAAACGTTGACGGCTGCTTGCCCTTTATATCAAAATGTTTACCTGCCGCGGCACCCGGATCTGCCTTGACGTCGCCGCCACCGGCAGCTGTTGCGGCCTGATCGAGCATTAACAGTAACGATATAGCCGTTATCAGAATCATGCTGTATTTCATGGGGTGTTCCTCAAATTGTGGATTTTGTCGGGGCAGAAGAAAACCAGGTCATATAAAAATAATCATTTCCCTGGTCTTACACCTGAATGCGTCGTGGCAGCGTGCCGGTGGACTCGCTCGATCCTGAAATGCCGGGAAGCGGCACCGCCCACGCGTACTCACGTCCTTTCGAAAAACGCTGCCTATTTCATTATTTAAACCCGAGCGTCTTGCGAATTTGCTCAATCTGTTCTTCCTGGCATTCCAGTTCATGGACCAGCTTCGCCACTAGGCTCGGACCAGCTGCATAGGCGCGTGCAAATCCCAGTTTAAATCCAAGCTTTGTTATTTTGTGGGCAAGATACTCCAGCTCCTCGTCTTCCAGGCGCCCGCCCTTACCGGCCAGCACCTTCTTTGCCTCTTTTATCAGACTAGCAGTCATTTGGTCACTCCTTTAATATTGAGTTGCGTTTGTATGTTGAGACAAAGCCGGTAATCCAAAGTCTGAGTGCGGCTTACCATCCCATACCGTCTTCGGTATCAGTTCGACAGCAGTTCGATGATCGAGCACGCCTTCGGAAATCGGGCCCGGCGCAACAGGCTCAGCGATCAACGCCCCCGGAAAATCCGCTGCCCATTAGGCAAACAGGGGGAATTCATTGATAGAATGTAATTGTATATTGCCTGTCTTTGACAATAACCACCTGATAAACAGTATATATCCAGGAAAGCGGCTGAATCCTGACAATGTCAAACCCCGATACAGGAACATCCAAAACAATATCCTCAGTGGTGCTGGCGGCTTCGAGTGCTTCCATATAGGCGTCGCGCTCTTCAACAGGAATGACCGTCCACGGATAACCGCCGGCGGCCAGCATGACATTCATTAAAAATCGCCCCATGCGCCCGTTGCCATCCATAAGCTTCGGCGGAATACTCAAACATAGGTGGACATGGTCAGGCATCGCATGTCCTTCCACCAAATCCACACCAAATTGCCCACAGAGATCTTTCCGCACTCCGCCTATCTTCTTTCTCAATACTCCGTATATTGCCTTCTTCCGATACTTCGGTACGATGACTATGTGGTACCTGCAATACCACCTTACGTGAGTTTGGCTTTGCCATTCTCTCATTTTGATTCTCCTCTTTACCTTGGCGGGTTCAGAGGAGAATCTACCTCATTCCTTACCCAGGAACGGCAGAGCCTCTTGGGATCGCACCGGCAAAGCCGGTGGCTTACAGTATGGAGTTAAGGGGCATTTCCTTCCACCGCCCAAATGCGCAGCTTACCCGCATTTTTTTCTGAACTACCCGATCCCCGTCGCCGACAAGGACAACGCCATTCGCTGGCGACGATTCTGGCGATCGCCGCCGGTG
>ENA-ORDP01000390-ORDP01000390.1-marine-sediment-metagenome-genome-assembly--contig:-NODE-390-length-29259-cov-8.465758_pt1 | contig 29259 bp, 32 predicted proteins | sample MGYA00248627_ERZ508539 | MGnify/ENA primary metagenome ERZ508539 (study PRJEB26208, sample SAMN05571518) | marine sediment metagenome | biome: deep sea; feature: Hydrothermal vent; material... | reverse complement strand
GTTTGCAATCTGCCTTTCCCTTGCTCTGCGGACGGCTTAGCGGCAACGCCGTTATAAACCTTTTTTGCAACCATTAATTTGACATTGGCAAATAACAATATTAAATTGCCAAAAACAAAATGAAGGTAAAATTATGGTTACTACAATTGATAAATTCGGTCGTGTTATTATTCCAAAAAGATTTCGTGAACATCTTGGAATAAGTTTTGAGACAACATTAAATATTTCTGAAAACGGTAAACGAATTATAATTGAACCGGTTCAAGATAATAATCCCGTTGTTGATAAGGATGGAATTCTTGTTTTTACCGGGAAATTAGATAGAAAAGGAAGCGACTTTGTTCACAGTGATAGAAATCAACGAATACACAAATTATTAACAAACGATGATTGATTTTGAAAATTCTATTTGATAGTTCCGTCTTAATTGCTGCCTTTGTTGAGTTTCATCCAAAACACAAAACAGCGCTATCTTTTTTAGTGAAAGCAAAAAACAAAGAATTTGAATTATTTGTTTCGGCGCATTCAATTTTGGAAGTTTATAGTGTTTTAACAAGTGCTCCCTTTAAGCCTAGAATTACTTCTGTAATTGCAAAACAACTAATAGAAAATAACATTAGGTCCTTTGCAAAAATTGTTTACTTATCAGACAAAGATTATTTTGTCATTATTGAGAAGATGAGTAGCTCCGGCTTAATCGGTGGAATTGTATATGATGCAATTATTGTAGAGTGTGCTTTGAATTCTAAAGTTGATGAGATTTTAACGTTAAATCCAAAAGACTTTTTGCGATTAACAAACGAAAGTTCAACGAAAACACAGTGTAGAATTGTCGGTTTATAACCAGCTTTTGCACCCGTTATGTAAAAAGTCAATAGGGTAGAGGAAAAATGTTCTTAAAAATAATTAACTAAAAAGAATCAATCCGTTATTAACCATCGTTAATGCAACGTGGCAAAATGTCAAATTAGACTATAATAATTATCCACCTACGTAAAGACAACTTCGGCAGACAGGCCCATCTACGCTTCGCTTCGGTTACATTTTTTATGACTCAATTCGCTCTTATTCCTATCCAAAATAATAAATTGAAACTATAGATTATTTGCTTTATATTTAAATAAAAATAACATTGTATTACAGTGAGAAAAATATGATTACAAAAGCACGCATAAAACGTAAAATTGATAGAATGCCAAATGAATTTTTGGACAAAGTATATAATTATATTAACAATCTCACTTCTAGCAAAAAAGGAATGAGAAAAATACATACATATAAATTAAAGGGGCAATTTGACGATGTAAATATCCGAGCAAAAGCTTATGAATAATATTTTGATTGATACCAATTTGTTGATTTATGCTATTGACGAAGATTCAAAATATTATAATTCTGTTCAAAAGATTTTATATGATGAATCAAATAATTTATTTACAACATCAAAAAATATATCAGAGTTCCTTTCTGTTATTACCCGCTATCCAGGTAAAAGTATTTCACTAAAATCTAAATTTAGCCGGTCTAATTTCATCGTACATTTTTCTTAATTGGCTAAATGCAAAACTATTTCCTCTTTGCGCTGCAGACCTGTAGTACATAACTGCTTTAGCTTTGTCTTTCTTTACATCTAACCCCTTTTCCTGTAGGTTAGTAATATGTTACGTTCTTCATAAACATTTACCTACAATACTTGAAGAATAGTAACAAATATGTTATATTACATCTATGAATTGGAGCATTGAATATTACAATAGTGATATTGAAAAGAAAATTCTTTCATTGCCTAATGGACTCTTAGCTCGTTATTTAAGGCTGACAGATTTAATGCTTGAATTTGGTTCTAATTTAGGTATGCCGCATACTCGATTCCTTGAAGATGGTTTAATCGAACTTAGAATTAAAAGCAAGGAAGGAATTGCACGAGTATTTTATTGTACACTTATTGGTAAAAGAATAGTAATACTTCATTTATTTATTAAAAAGTCAAATAAAACTCCAAAGAAGGAAATACAAACAGCAAAAAAAAGAATGAGGAAGGTATTAGAAAATGACACATAAAGAACTGAAAAACAAAGCGTTAAAAAAATCATCTGTCCAAAAAGAATATAAGGCACTTGAGACAGAATTTTCTTTGTTAAGACAAATGCTTCGAGCAAGAAAGAAAGCCGGACTTAGTCAAGCACAAGTTGCCGAACGAATGGGGACAAAGTCCCCTGCAATTACAAGGTTGGAATCGTCTCTTAGTAGTGGCAAACATTCACCATCTTTGGCAACAATAAAAAAATATGCAGAAGCATTAGGCTGTCATCTGGAAATAAAAATTGTTAATCGTTAACAAAAGGTACAATCCAGGTATTTCTCTAAAACCTAAACTTAGCCGGTCTAATCTCATCGTACATTTTTCTTAATTGGTTAAATGCAAAACTATTTCCTCTTTGCGCTGCAGACCTGTAATACATTACTGCTTTAGCCTTGTCTTTTATTACACCTAAGCCTTTTTCATACAAAGAGCCCAATGTAACCTCTGATAGAATAGACCCCATCTTTTCTGATTTCAATAAAATATCAATATCCAATTTGATGTTTTTATATTTTTGTTCAAGGATATTTGTAGCAGCAATCCTTGTCAGAGCTTCTTGGCTTCCAAGTTTTGTCGCCGACTCCCACATCTTTTTGGCTCTGTCTTTATCTTTTTTTACTAAATTACCTGTATAGTACGATAGACCGAGTTCCACCATGGCGGGAACATATTTTTTATTTGCAGCATCGTAGAGCAATTTGAATGCATCTTTGGGCGCGATATCTCTCTCCATTCCAAGCACATATAATCCGTACCAAATGTACATCGGGATTGCTTCTTGTTTTTTTGCCGCATCCCTGATTTTATGAATTAACTTAGGATCTTTAGTCAATTGATATAGCAAATTGGCTGCAATAGGGTAGTTGAGTCTTGCAGCACGCAGATAATAGGCTGCAGCTTTAATGTTGTTCTTCTTAAAATATTTACCTTTCTCATACATCCTTCCGAGTAATGTAAGAGCCTCAGGGTTCCCTGCCTCGGCAGACCGGTTTAAAAACGGCAAACCCGATTTTAATATATTTAAAGACGAATCATTCTTTTCGGTTATGCCTAAAGTATCCGCTAAATTTGCATTAGTCCCCGTTAGAAAAGTACCAAGTATAATTTTATCTGTAATTTTTGTAGCGGAATCTTGTATTAGATCAAAATCAATTAATTCTAAACCGGTCGTAGTTGAACCCGTTAGATAGTTGTTAAATGTTTTACTTTTCAAAGATTTTTTAGAGGCTCTCTTTCTCTCTTTCTTTAATATTGCGGGTGAAATCTTCTTTTCAAGTTTAATTAGATATTCTTTTGCAGGCAAAAACCCGGATTCCGCAGATTTCTTTAACCATTCATAAGCTATCAGCAAATCTTTTTTTACAACAAGGTTATTTAAATGTGTTACACCCAAGATATATTCAGCTTGAGGCATCCCGTCCAATGCTGCTCTTTGGAAAAAATCATAAGCTTTAAAAGGATTCCATTCAACACCCCACCCGTTATTTAACAATATGGCATAATTATACTCGGCAGATGTTAAATTCTTCCCGGCGGCTTTTCCTATCCATTTTGCGGCTAATGTAGTGTCGGCAACAAACCCTTCGCCCATTAAATATCTAAGTCCTAATTCGTGTTCTGCAATAGGGTCGCCTTCATTTGCCTTCTGTACCAACTTAAATTGGTGCCAAAGTTGATAAGACAGATCCGCCCTGTAAAACATTGAATATCTGAAAAATTGTGGTTTCTTTTTATATGCAAGACTGGATGTAGTGTCTTGTGAGTATATAAATTGTTGGCTGAAAAACACAAAAATTATGAATACAGGTAAAAATTTAGTTAGAGATTTATTAGTCAAATGAATATGCTCAAGGTTTAAATTCTAAAATAAAATATTATATGGATGCAAAAATTGAATAATTCGTCTTATTTAAATGAAAATCAATAATAAAGTGAAAATATTATAAAAACAAATTTTTGTATCAAAAGTTGTGAATAATTATTAACAAAAAATTACAAATGGAAGGTAAATACATTGAACGAACCATCTTGCATTAAGTTATTACAATTTTATAATCAAAGATATAAAACTTTGTTCAAAAAATTTTATAAAATGTACGGTACTTCTTGGTATGTCTTCATTTCATCATTACCATAGTTTCCCGTCAGAGTCGGGCCTGTCTCGCCGAGCCAAGGCGGGCAGGCTGCATCTAACGATGCTTTTTTGTCACTTCGTTTTTATTATTTTACCATAGTTTCACATCTAACGATGCTCGTTTAATAAAGCTCCATCGGAGTGTTATTATGTTAACAAACAAATACAAGTTAAAAAAACAAAGTGCTGTAGGCACGATATTATGGTAAAAAAACAAACGCAAGAAAAAAACAAAAGCTCCATCGGAGCGACATTATCGTTTTTAATACTAATTTATATCTAATAAAAATCCAGTGATAATACTGTACCCATAGTACTTCGTACTTTATCTTCTTATTATTTCTATCATAGTTTCCCTTTTAAAATCCTTCTTTTATTTCAAAGTTTTGGACAGATATGAAAATTTCAAAAAAATATTAAAATAATTTCAATAATAGATTGAGATTATTACGAACAAGTGATATATTTAAGAACAAAAACAATGACTGTTTCCCACCGAAAAAAAGTAAAATTCATATTTGTAACCGGCGGAGTTATTTCCTCATTAGGCAAAGGTATAACTGCCTCATCGTTAGGCTTGTTGTTAAAACAACGCGGCTTTAAAGTAACTATCCAAAAATTCGATCCCTACATTAATGTTGATCCCGGGACAATGAGTCCGTATCAACACGGGGAAGTGTATGTTACCGATGATGGTGCAGAGACAGATTTAGACCTGGGTCATTATGAGAGATTTCTCGATGTGAATATGTCCAAGTCGAATAATACAACAACAGGCCAGGTTTATCACGAGGTTATTACAAAAGAAAGACGCGGTGATTATTTAGGTGCCACAGTTCAGGTTATCCCCCACATCACCGATGAAATAAAAAGACGTATGACTAAACTTTGTGAGTTAGGGGAATACGATATTATTATTACTGAAATTGGCGGAACCGTTGGCGATATTGAAAGTCTTCCTTTTATGGAAGCAATGAGACAGATACTTATGCAATACGGTAAAAAGCACGCTATCAGTATTCACGTAACACTTGTGCCTTATATCTCATCTGCAGATGAAGTTAAAACAAAACCTACTCAGCACAGTGTAAAAAATCTATTGGAACTTGGTATACAACCTGATTTTTTAGTCTGCCGTTCTGAAAAGAAAATCAGCAGAGAGATAAGGGATAAAATTGCTTTATTTTGTAATGTAGACTTTAAAGCTGTTATATCTGCTCACGATTGTAGTTCCATTTATGAAGTTCCACTTGTACTTTATAAAGAAAAACTCGATCAAATAGTTCTAAAAAAGCTCCATCTTCCGGAAAGAAAAATAAAGTTGGATAATTGGAATAAATTTATAAACAGGATCAATAATCCTGCTAACGATGTAGAGATTGCTCTCTGCGGTAAATATATTGAGCACATGGACGCTTACAAAAGTATAATAGAATCATTTGTACACGCCGGTGCATTTAATAATGCTAAAGTAAAAGTTAGACCAATACATTCGGAAGAACTTGATGAGAGCAATGTAAAAAAATTATTGAAAGGGGTTAATGGAATTTTAGTCCCCGGTGGTTTTGGCGAAAGAGGAATTGAAGGCAAAATACAAGCGGTAAAATATGCACGAGAAAATAATATTCCATTTCTTGGTATTTGTCTTGGGCTTCAGTGTGCAGTAATAGAATTTGCACGCAATGTTTGTGGAATAAGTAAAGCAAACAGTTCAGAATTTAAAAATAACAGGTATAGTGTTATCGACTTAATGCCCGAACAGAAAAATATTAAGAATATGGGTGCTACCATGAGACTTGGTACTTATCCGTGTAAAATTGATGAGAGTACAAAAGCTTTTAAGGCATATAAAACTAATTTTATTTCTGAGAGACACAGGCATAGATTTGAAGTAAATAATAAATTCAGAAATGAATTAACAAAAAACGGTTTGATATTAAGCGGACTTTCACCGGATAGGGAATTAGTTGAAATGATAGAATTACCGGATCACCCGTGGTTTGTTGGATGTCAGTTTCACCCCGAATTAAAATCCAGGGCAACAAAACCTCACCCGTTATTTAGGGATTTCGTAAAAGCTTCACTTCAGAATAAGAAAAAATAAAATTAAAGTTCATTTCACGATGAATTCGGAGCTGTTATCGTTGAATCTTTACTACTATTTAGGTAATTTTAACAACTTTTAGGGAAATCTTATTTTGCGTATATCAGTGTTTGTATCCGGGCATGGTTCTAACCTGAAGGCGATTTTAAATTACCCTGATTTAAAGGGGAAAATTGTTGTAAAATGGGTTATTACAGATAAACCGCATTGTAAAGCCCTTGATATTGCGAAAGAAAACAATATTTCATCTTATTGTATTGATAAGGAAAAAATTGCGGAAGAATACATTTATCTTACTGAATTATTTAAGAAAGATAATATTGAATTAATTGTTCTTGCTGGTTTTTTAAAATTACTACCGACTACATTTGTAAATAATTTTAAAAAAAGAATTATAAACATTCATCCTGCTTTGCTCCCGTCTTACGGAGGTAAAGGAATGTATGGAATGAATGTTCACAAAGCTGTTTTTGAATCCGGTGACAGGGAATCCGGTGCTACTATTCATTTTGTTGATGAAACTTATGATACGGGATTTATAATAGCACAAGAAAAAATTGATATCTCCCAATGCAGTTCACCCGAAGAAATAGCAGCTTCGGTTTTAAATGTTGAACACCAATTATTACCCGAAGCAATAGGAAAGATAGCTGATGGTAAAATTAAAATTGGTGTTTGAAAAAATAAAAAGATTTCAACTCTATCTAACGGAAACTTGATTTGAAAAAAATAGCTTTGATCAGTGTATCAGATAAAACAAATGTAATTGAATTCGGAAAAGAACTATCTGACTTAGAATATGAAATTATTGCGACGGGAAACACCGCAAAATTATTAAGAGAATCCGGTATAAAAGTTACTCAAATAAATGAAATTACTTCTTTCCCTGAAGTTTTTGACGGCAGGGTAAAAACACTTCATCCCAAAATATTCGGCGGAATTTTATTTAGACGTGATAACGAGGAAGACATAAAAGAAGCAGAGTCAAACGGTATTTCTCCAATTGATGTTGTTTGTGTGAACTTATATCCCTTTGAGCAGACAATATCAAAACCCGGTGTAACATTGGAAGATACTATTGAAAACATAGATATCGGCGGACCGAGTTTAATTAGAGCAGCGGCAAAAAACTATAATTATGTTTCCGTTTTAACCAACCCCAATCAATACACGGGATTTATTGAGCAATTAAAATCCGGTGAAATAAACATTGATAAAAGAAAAGAATTGGCGGCAGAAGCTTTTTCTCTTACGGCAAGATACGACACGGCAATATCAAATCATTTGGAAAAATTGTTTGATCAACCCAAGAGTTATTTCAGGCTGAATATTAAAAACAATAAGCAATTAAGATACGGCGAAAACCCTCATCAATCGGCTGCTGTTTACGGAGATTTTCAGTCCTACTTTGATGTCTTTCACGGTAAAGAAATTTCATATAACAACATAATAGATTTAGTTTCGGCAGTTGAACTTGCCGAAGAAATAGGCGGGAATGCCTGCACAATAATTAAACATTGCAATCCTGCGGGTGCAGCCCTTGGCAGCACTGTGTTGGCAGCTTATCAAAATGCATTAAAATGTGATCCCGTTTCAGCTTTTGGCTCTATTGTTGTTTTTACAAATGAAGTTGATGAAGAAACTGCAACAAAATTAAATGAAATTTTTCTAGAGATAATTTGTGCTCCGTCTTTTTCAAACGCTGCATTAGGAATTTTAAAAAAGAAAAAAAATAGAAGACTGGTGAGACAGATAAAATCTATTCAAGGTAAAGTGCAAAACTTTAAAAACATTCCGGGTGGAGTTATTGTACAGGATAGCGATAATCTTCTTCTTAAAGAGAATGAATTAAAAGTTGTTACCAAGAAAGAACCGAGTAAAGAAGAAATGGATGATCTGATTTTTGCCTGGAAAATAGCAAAGCATACAAAATCCAACGCGATAGTATTTGCAAAGGATAAATGTACTTTGGGTGTTGGCGCTGGACAAATGTCAAGATTGGATTCAGCAAAAATTGCAAAGATGAAAGCAAACGAACACGGTTTGGATTTGAAAAATTCTGTTGCTGCTTCGGATGCATTCTTTCCGTTTGCCGACGGATTGTTAGAAATTATAAACTGCGGTGTTACTTCAATAATCCAACCCGGTGGATCGGTGAGGGATGAAGAAGTAATAGCTGCTGCAGATGAAAACAATGTTTCAATGGTATTTACCGGAATTAGACACTTTAAGCACTAAGAGGAAATATGGGTATTTTTGATTTATTTTCAACCGACATTGCTATTGATCTTGGTACAGCCAACACTTTAATTTATGTTAAAGGCAAGGGCATTGTGCTTAATGAGCCTTCAATTGTAGCTTTTGATAGAAGCACCAAAAGGATAATTGCTTTGGGTAATAAAGCAAAAGAAATGCAGGGCAGGGAACACAAAGAAATTAGGGTTACAAGACCAATGCGTGACGGTGTTATTGCCGATTTTGAAATTGCCGAAGGTATGATAAGAGCTTTTATTAAAAAAGTTAAAGTAGGTGCCTTATCAAGTAGAAGAGTGGTTGTTGCCGTACCGAGCGGTGTTACTGAAGTTGAAAAAAGAGCGGTCAGAGATAGCGCTGAACACGCAGGTGCAAAAGAAGTTCATTTAATTGCCGAGCCAATGTCGGCTGCTATTGGTATTGGAATTGACGTTGAAGCTCCCGCCGGAAGTATGATAATTGACATCGGTGGAGGTACTACTGAAATTGCCGTTATAGCTTTATCCGGTATTGTTAACGAAGAGTCAATTAGAATTGCCGGTGATGAAATGAATTATGCAATTATGCAGTATTTTAAAAAGAACCACAATATACTTATTGGTGAAAGAACAGCCGAAGTAATAAAATGTGAAGTAGGTTCTGCAGTACCTTTAAAAGAAGAAATTACAATTCAAGTAAAGGGAAGAGATTTAGTTGGCGGAATTCCAAAAACCACCGAGGTAAGTTCAGTAGAAATTAGAGAAGCTCTTAATGAATCGGTAGTGCAAATTGTTGATGCGGTAAAACAATCTTTGGAACGCACACCGCCTGAATTATCTGCCGATATACTCGACCGTGGAGTAATGATTACCGGGGGCGGAGCACTTTTAAAAGGTTTGGATGAAAGAATAAGAATGGAAACAAATTTACCTGTTCATGTTGCTGAAGATCCACTTACAGCAGTTGTTTTGGGAGCAGGTAAGGTAATAGACAATCTGAATAAATATTCTAAGGTCTTAATTCGTAAAAGAACATATTAATAAATGTTAAAATATGTTAAAAATATTTTATAGCTTTTGGTACAAATTTAAAGAATATATAGTATTAATTATTCTCATCTTAGCAAGTCTCTTTGCCCTATCAAATAACAATAATGCTTCTGTTAAAAATGTAAGAACAATAGCTTTCAGCAGCTTTGCTTTATTCTCTAGTTTAATTTCAGATGTTACTTCATCTACTCTTATTAAAAATGAAAATGGGAAATTAAGAAGATTGAATGCTGAACTAATGCTGCAGGTTAATTTACTAAGAAAGTATGGTATTGAGAATCAAGAACTTAAAAGATTACTTGCATTAAAAGATACAACTTCGTTTCCTTTAATCTCTGCATCGGTTGTTTCAAAGTCGTTAAATACTGCGTCAAATACTTTTACATTAAATTCAGGAAAAATTGACGGTGTAAAACCAGGAATGCCTGTAATTAATGATTTGGGTTTTATCGGCATAGTTTATTCCGTGTCGGATAATTATTCTATGATAAGAACATTAAGAAACGTTGATCTACGCATTAGAGTTAAAGATGAAAGAAGTAGGGTAGATGCAATTTTAAAATGGGACGGTGATGATCTAATACTTACAAATATTCCAAAAACATCAGACATTAAAATAGGGGATAGGATTGTTTCTTCCGAATTAAGTACAATTGTTCCTTTACCTATTCCTATTGGTTATATAACATCGATTAATAATATGAGCACAGATATATTTAACCGCGTAAAGATAAAATCTTTTTCGAATTTAACATCAGTTGAAAACTTATTTATTATTAAAATGGTCAAGAGTGTTCAAATGAATAAACTGGAACTTAATTTTTTTGAGAAGGAAAATAGTGCGAACTAAATTCTTATTATCCATATTGTTTTTCATTCCTGTTTTAATTTTTCAAATTACATTGGTTCAATTTATTACCTGGAATGCTATTACACCTAATTTTATATTAATTTTGCTTGTATTTTATTCAATCTTGTACGGTCAACTTTACGGAACTGTTCTTGGTTTTGTTTACGGTTTATTGTTTGATCTAATTACAGGTGGATTGTTAGGCAGCGCTATGCTTTCCAGTACTTTGGCAGGATTTATTGCAGGCTATTTTTCAAATGAAAATAAAAGACATATTAATTTAAAACCGTTTAATTTTGGTTTAATAGTACTTTTGTGCTCAATAACTGCCTCGATTATTTTCTCAATATTTTCTACTATTGACTTCAACAAAAATATTATTTCATCATTGTTTGAAGAAGGACTTTTACCGGGTTTATACACTTCGATAGTGGCGTTGATAATAATTTATTTTTATCCACGGAGGAAATTACTTGAAAGCTGAAAATTTTGGATCACAAAGTAGAAAATCGATTTTATATGCGGTAATTATTATCGGCTTTTCTTTTCTGATTATCAGATTATTCCAGATGCAGATACTTCAAAAAGGATATTATGATTTAAAGTCCAAAAGAAACAGTGTTAAAAAAATAGAGAAAATTCCTGTAAGAGGATTGTTCCTTGACAGGAATAAAAAATTACTTGTAAATAATCTACCGTCGTATACAATTTTTATTACTAAAGCAGATTATGATAAAAATCGAAACAAATTATTAGAAGCTGCTTTGGGTTTGGAAGACGGTTATATAAATAAGTTTTTTGAAAAGAATAAAAGATATTCTAAATATTTTCAACTAAGATTTAAAAGAGGTGTTTCCTTTAATACTATTTCTTGGATTGAAGAAAATATGGAACATTTACCGGGTGTTAGTTATAAAGTTGAAATGTATCGCGGTTACCCGGCTAATGTTTTAGGCTCTCAAATGTTCGGCTATTTGAATGAAATTTCACAAAAGCAATTAAAGAAACTAAAGAAGAAGTACAAGCAAGGCGACTATATAGGAAGCACAGGACTGGAAAAAAAATATGAAAATTTATTAAGGGGTGAAAAAGGGTATAATTATTTACTTGTTGATTCACGCAGAAAATTTATCGGAAAATTTAAAAACGGGAAAAATGATATACCGGCAGTTAAAGGTGATGACCTTGTCCTTACAATAGATTCAGAACTGCAAAGAGTTGCGGAAGAATCTTTAAGAGGTAAAAGGGGAGCTATTGTAGCTATTGAACCTAACACCGGTGATGTACTGGCAATGGTAAGCGCACCCGACTTTGACCTTAGTAAATTTGCAAACATTACGCCTAAAGATTATCTAAATAAGCTCAACAACGACCCTGACAAACCATTTTTTAACAGGGCTATTATGTCTGCAAAACCACCCGGTTCTACATTTAAAATTGTAGAATCAATTGCTGCGTTGGAATTAGGTCTGATAAATAAAAATACTATATTTAACTGTATAGGCGGAAGAGTGTATTACGGAAGATATTTTAAGTGTGAAGCCGTACACGGTAGAATTAATGTTATGCAAGCTATTGAATATTCTTGTAATGGATTCTTTTATAATCTCATTTACAAAATAGGGATGAAAAAGTGGAAAGAATATGCTAATCTTTTTGGATTCGGTAAAAAGACAGGGATTGATTTAGATAATGAAACCAAAGGTTTTATACCCGATGAACAGTTTTATATTAAACGTTACGGAAAAAAATGGCCTAAAAGTATAATGGCAAGTCTTGCAATTGGACAGGGTGAAGTAAGTATTGATCCAATCCAGCTTGCACAATTTGCAGCAATAGTTGCAAATAACGGTAATAGTTTTCAACCTCATTTACTAAAAGGTTATTTTGACGGACAAACTAATAAGTATGTGGAAGTTAAAACAAAACCAATACACATTAATATTGAAAAAAAAGTTTGGGATGTTGTAAAAAGAGGAATGTTTTTAGTAGTGAACGGGAAAGGTACAGCAGCTTCAAGCAGAATACCGGGTATCTTTATGGCAGGAAAAACAGGTACCGCTCAAAATCCTCACGGAGACGATCACGCATTGTTTATCGGGTTTGCTCCGTTTGATAACCCGCAAATTGCTTTCGCTATTATTGTTGAAAATGCTGGCTTTGGCGCGTCACATGCAGCACCGATTGCTAAAAAATTAGTTGAAACGTATTTGCGACCGAAGATGAACAAAAATGCAGTGGCTGCAAATTTAACAGTAAACAAAAATCCGGTGAAGTAACTTTGCAAATAAACTATAAGTTTAAAGATAAATTTGATATCTGGTTTTTTGTACCGATCATATTGTTGTTAGGTATCGGCTTGATAGCAATTTATAGTGCAACATTAAATAATCCGATTGCTGAAAATAATTTTACAAAACAATTAATTTGGGTTGGGACAGGCATTATTGTTTTTTTCGTGATTTATTTTCTACCGACAAATTCTTTTAAAAATATAGCTTGGCCGATTTATATTTTTTCTATTCTTCTACTTATTATTGTTGTGGTAATGGGTAAGAGAGTTTCAGGGGCAAAGAGTTGGTTGTATCTTGGGTCATCATTAGGTTTTCAGCCATCCGAATTAGCAAAAATATCTACAATACTTGCTCTTTCTTCTTTCTTAAGCAAAAGAGAAGTAGATATAGAATCCTTTAAAGATATACTTCTATCATTGGCAATCGGTTTTATACCTATCGTTTTAATTTTACTCGAACCGGATATGGGAACTGTTTTAGTTTTTATAACAATATTTATAACAATGATATTTTGGAAAGGAATTAGTCTCTTCGGTTTATTCATAGTACTTTCACCGGGAATTGTTGCAATATCATCTATGTTCGGTGCACTTCCTTTTATTGCTACCTTGGTAATAGTTGCCGTTATTCTCATCTTTTTCAAGAGAGGTCTTATATTCAGCGGTTCACTTTTTGCAATAAATTTAGCATCAGGTTTTTTTACAGATTATGTTTTTCGTGCTTTAAGTCCGCATCAACAAATTAGGATAAAATCATTTTTAAATCCTATGTCCGATCCACTTGGTTCTGGTTATAATTCTATTCAGGCAAAATTAGCAATAGGCTCGGGGGGATTATTCGGAAAAGGATTTCTAAAAGGGAACCAGACACAATTAAATTTTATTCCTGAACAATGGACGGATTTTATTTATAGTGTAATAGGGGAAGAGTTCGGATTTATTGGAACTGTTATCACTCTTGTATTATTTCTTTGGATTTTGTTAAAAATTTTAAAAGTAGCAATTACAACCAAAGATGAATTTTTAAGTTTAACAATAATCGGTATTTTATCTTTATTTTTTATACACTTTATGATAAACATTGGAATGGCTGTCGGTATTATGCCGGTAATAGGTATTACGCTCCCTCTTGTAAGTTATGGTGGAAGCTCATTATTAGTAAATATGGCGCTTTTGGGAATAGTTGCAAATGTTTATAGAACAAGAAAAAATTATACATAACGGAGGTTACTTGATCTTATCAGATAAAAAAATTTTAGAAGAAATAAAAAACAAAAATATCTTAATTGAACCTTTTGATAGAGAATGTCTTGGGACAAACAGTTATGATGTTCACCTCGGGAAATGGCTTGGAGAATATAAAGATGAAGTCTTGGATTCAAAGAAACATAACGAAATTAATATGTTTGAAATACCCGAAGAAGGTTATACACTGCTGCCCTCTAAATTATATCTCGGTGTTACAATGGAATATACCGAAACCTTAAATTGTGTACCTTTTCTTGAGGGCAAATCAAGTATAGGCAGGTTGGGGATTGACATACACGCAACAGCGGGTAAAGGTGATGCCGGTTTTTGTAATTACTGGACACTTGAAATATCTGTCAAAATACCTGTGAAAATTTATAAAGAAATGCCGATTGGGCAGTTAATTTATTTCCGGATGACAGATGGTGTGGAAGTACCTTATAACTTAAAGAAAAGTGCAAAGTATAATGAAAAGTCGCCTTACCCGAAAGAATCTATGATGTATAAAAATTTTAAATAAAATAAAAAATGACTGCTTTAGAAAAATTAGAAAATAAGAATAATGAAGGTAAGTTTATTTGTGTGGGATTAGATACCGATATTGAAAAAATACCGGTTCATTTAAAAAATTCACAGAATAATATATTTGAATTTAATAAGCAAATTATTGAAAGTACGGTTGATAATGCTGCTGCATACAAATTAAATTTAGCTTTTTATGAATGCTGCGGAGTAGAGGGTATAAGACAGTTGGAAAAAACTTTGGAAATTATACCTCCGGATGTTCTAACTATCGGTGATGCAAAAAGAGGCGATATAGGTAACACATCCAATATGTATGCAAAATCAATTTTTGAACATTTTGCTTTTGATTCTATTACCCTTCACCCTTACATGGGCTATGATTCATTAAGTCCATTTATGGATTATTCCGATAAATTAAATTTTGTACTTGCTCTAACTTCAAACAAGGGTGCCGCTGATTTTGAGAAAGTAAAACTTGAAAACGGCAAACAGCTTTACCAATTAATAATTGAAAAGGTTAAAGAGTGGAATGTAAACAATAACTGCGGACTTGTCTTCGGTGCAACTCAAACAAAAGAATTAGAAGAGAACATTGATTTATTCGGACAGCTTCCGGTATTAATTCCAGGGGTTGGTGCTCAAGGCGGGAGCTTAACGGAAGTTATAAATATCATCTCAAAAAGGGATAAAATGAGATTGCTTGTAAACATAAGCCGTGGTATTATCTATAAAGATAATTCGGAAAACTTTGCAAAGGCTGCGGGAGATGAACTTACTAAATTAAACAAAATTGTAAACGAAGTTTTATTTAGATGAAACGTGTTATTAAAATATTAACTTTTATTATTTTCTCAGTTTCTCTATTTACTATTAGAATTTATCCCTCACAAATTCAGCAAAATCAAATTGCATCAGAAAACTTAACGATAAACAAAATTGATTCGGTTTATAAATTTTATAAAGATAAATTAAATGTTTACAAATATCCTATCAGAGAAAAACTTCCCCAGATAAAAATACCTGATTACGATACAACACAAACAACAATGAATGATAAAGTAAATATTAAAGTCGTATTACCTTCCAAAATAAAATATGCCGATATTTATCTTTTTATTAATAAAGAAAAAATTGATTTATACTATTCTGTTAACGGTGGAGAATATACATTTAGGAATGTCAGGTTAAGAACAGGTAAAAACAATATTGAACTTTTTTATACCTTGGGCAACATAAGATCAAGGTCTACAACCATAATAATAAATAATAGATAATAAATAATAAATTTAATGTTTTGGATAAGAGAATTATCTCCGAAAAATTTCTGTGTGAAATTTGGGAGAAACATAATTTTGTAGGTAACTTAAAAACTTTTGACGGAAAATCGATAGAAGTATTATCAAAAGGAGAGCCGAACAAAGACTTAGAGGGACCTGATTATTTAGATGCTAAAATTAAAATAGACAATACCACATTTTCCGGTGATATTGAAATCGATACGGAGATAGGAAACTGGAAAAATCATAATCATCATAAAAATAAGAAGTACAATAAGGTTATCTTGCATATTGTCTATGCGAATAATACAAACCAAAAATTTGTAACTGCTGAAAACAAAAGGGTAATACCCTCCATTTCGTTATCCGAATTTATTACACCAAACATAAAACAAAGTTTAACGGATCAGATTAAATCAGGAAATGCAAGTAAATCTTATTACATCCGTTGCGCAGGGTTGAATAATGAAGTATCTGAAAAATTTAAAGAAAATTACCTATTAAGTTTAGGCAGCAAAAGATTTAATTACAAAAAGGAAAAAATATTTAACAGGCTTAAAGAGTTGGCTTATCTAAGTCAAAGAGAATTAAAAGAACCGATTGTTAATTATGATTTAGGATCGGAATTAGAGAGGATAGAATTTAATTACAATGATTTTACAGCCCCTGTTTTATGGGAACAGCTTCTTTATGAAAATGTATTTACCGCTTTGGGTTATTCAAAAAATAAAGAAAATATGAATAAACTTGCTAAATCAGTAGAGATAAAATTACTTAGATCTATCAAGAGCAACAGTAATTTAGATAAAATATTAGAAGCAATTTTATTCAGCGTTAGCGGTTTATTGCCTGAAGTTAAGGAACTGCCTGATGAAGAAACATCCGTTTACATTAGAGAGCTTTACGAGCTGTGGCACGAACATCACGATTATGATTACGGTGCGAAACTTCATCCTACTTCTTGGAATTTTTTTAGAATGAGACCGCAAAATTTCCCTACGGTACGAATTGCGGGCGGGGTAAAGATACTTGAGAAAATATTGGTGGGAAATTTAATTCACGAATTAATAAAATTATTTGAAACTGAAAAGGATGAAAAACAACTAAGACAAAAATTAAGAAATAATTTTATTGTTAAAGCAGAAGGGTACTGGGGTGAGCATTTCTTATTCGATCAGCCGGCTAAGACAAAATTATTATATCTCGTAGGAGTCTCACGTGCAGATGAAATTATAATTAATATCATTCTGCCGTTTCTTTCTTTATATTTCGAAATTTTTAACAAAAGAGAACTACTGAATAGTGTGCTAAATTCCTATCTAAATTATCAGCAAGCAGGGAAAAATAAATTAGTTGAAGATGTTATGTCTTCATTAAAAATAAGATCCGATAGAAGTGTAATTTACCAGGGGATTTTACATTTGTACTGGAATTACTGTAATAAAAATAAATGTAACATTTGTGAAATAGGCAAGAAAGTATTTTAAAAGTTCTAATTTTGATTTGTTAATCTTTGGATATCGTCTCTAAGTTTTGCAGCTCTTTCATATTCTTCGGTTTCAATTGCCTCTCTTAATTTACTTTGAAGAGAAGCGATTTGAGATTCTTTACTACTTGCATTAAAATTCTCTTCGCCGGCTAATTCATCTTTGGTTTCATTTCCTTGTTCCGTTGTGGGAACGAACGCAGCAGCTTCCATTACACTTTCTGCCACAAAAATTGGAGCTTTAGTTCTAACGGCAAGTGCAATAGCATCACTCGGTCTGCTGTCAATTTCATAAGTTAGTGCAGAAACTTCGAGTATTATCTTAGCAAAAAATGTATTCTCTCTTAATTCATCAATTATAATTTCGCTTACGGTTCCGCCCAAAGTATCAATAACTTGTTTTAACAAATCGTGCGTTAGAGGACGTGGGGGATTGATCCCTTCTATCTCAAGAGCAATTGCTTGGGCTTCAAATGCTCCGATAATAATGGGTAATCTTCTTGGCGAATCCTTTCCTTTTAAAAGTATGGCATAAGCCCCGCCTGTTGCAGGGCTTGAAGATAAGCCTAATATTTCACATTGAATTTTGTCCAAGTTGTAAGCCTTAACCTATTTCAATTTAATGATTTAATAGCTTCCGTTAATTCGGGTAATATTTCAAATACATCACCTGCAATACCGTAATCGGCAACCCCGAAAATGGGAGCATCTTTATCTTTATTTATTGCGACAATATATTTTGAAGAAGACATTCCTGCTAAATGCTGGATTGCTCCCGATATTCCGCAAGCAACATAAAGTGACGGTGAAACGGTTTTTCCCGTCTGACCGACCTGTTCTCTGTGAGGTCTCCATCCTGCATCTACAACTGCACGGGAAGCTCCCACTGCTGCACCAAGTGCATCTGCCAGTTCTTCAACCATTTTAAAATCTTCAGGTGTTTTTAATCCTCTTCCACCTGAAACGATTATATCCGCTTCTGCAACGTCAAGTTTACCTTCGGCTTTTTTGAATTCAACAACCTTGGTGCTTGTGTCAGGTGCATCAACATCCTTAGTTGAAATTTCTACCGTTACACTTTCTTCAACCGGTTTGAAAACATTCGGTCTAATTGTAAAAACTTTAACTGCGCTTTTCAACTTCGCATCCATTAAAGCTTTGCCGGCATAAATTGGTCTGGTTGCAATAACTTCACCTGAGGAAACTTCTAATTTTACACAGTCAAATAAACATCCTGCATCTAATTTTACACTGACTCTCGGTGCTAAATCCTTACCGAATGAAGTATTTGCAAAAACTAAATAATCGGCAGAAATTTCTCTTGCAAATTCTGTAACGACGGCTGTGTAAGCAGATGATGAATAATTTGCAAGTGAATCGTTTTTGAAATGAGTAATGTTGCCGACACCATATTTGGCAACTTCATCTAAGTTTGATATTTCACTTCCGATTGCTACTGCTTGTACGTTTAGATTTAAATCTTTTGCCAGCTTTGCTGCAACAGAAGCTGCTTCGAAAGCAGATTTTTTTAATTTACCTTCTCTTTGTTCTAAAATTGCTAAAATTGTATTTCCCATAAATAAATTCCTTAAATAACTTTTGCTTCTTCTCTTAATAATCTAACTAATTCCGGTACTGCTGAACTGTCGGTTCCTAAAATCCTTCCGGGGTTTTTAGCCGGTGGTTTTTTAAGTCCGATAACTTCGGTATTACTTTCGGTTTCTACTGCAGGTTTTTCTTCAATTGTTTTTTTCTTTGCAGTCATAATACCTCTTAGTGATGCGTATCTCGGTTCGTTAAGACCCTTTTGCGCAGTAATAATACACGGTAATTGTGTAGCAACAACTTCTTTGCCACCTTCAATTTCTCTTTCACATGTTATATTATTGCCATCTAATTTAAAATCAACTACAACTGAAATACACGAGTAATCAAGTATTGCTGAGGTCATTTGACCAACAACCTGGTTATCATAATCAACTGATTGTTTACCCATAAAAACAAGTTCACAACCCTGGGTTTTAATTTCTTCGGCAAGTGCTTTTGCAATTCCAAATGAATCTAATTGTGATTCGGTTTTTAATAGAACACCGCTGTCAACTCCCATTGCAAGAGCTTTTCTAATTGTTTCTTTATTTGCATCGTTGCCAACACTTATTGCAATAACTTCAGAATCATCCCCTAATGTTTCTTTTGTTTTAAGAGCTTCTTCAACTGCATATTCATCGTAGGGGTTAATTATATATGTAACCCCTGCCGGATTAATTTCTTTTCCACTATCTGCAATATTAATTTTTGTAGCAGTGTCGGGAACGTGACTAACACAAACTGCTATTTTCATTTATCCTCCAAAAAATCTTTTATTTATTATAAAAATATATACATGTGCTCGTGTAAAATCAATTTTAGCGTATTGATAATGCTAACAAAATTTAAAATAATTATTCACAAGCACTCCATTTATTTAAAAAATTTATTACATTTCGTATATGGAAGAAATGCAACCATATAAACCGTCTTTAGATGTAGAAACTGACGAATCCACAACTACAACTTTTTTATCAAGTGTAATAGTTTATAATGATGACTGGCATACTTTTGATGAAGTCATTATGCAATTAATTAAAGCTACAAACTGTGCTTTTGAAAAAGCAAGGGCACAGGCTTTTGAGATTCACGTAAAAGGGTATTCCGTAGTTTATAATGGTAAAATGAACACTTGTTTAAAAGTCTCTTCCATTCTTGAAGAAATTGCTTTGAGAACACAGATAGTAACGTAAAAGATAGGCTCATCACAAATTTTGTATTTCTTCTTTCATTGTTAATCCCTACACTTCTGAGTATATTTATATCTTGTATTTAAATTAAGAAACAAAGGAATAAATTGAATAAGAATATCAGAAACATAGCAATAATCGCTCACGTTGATCACGGTAAGACTACGCTTGTAGATTTTATGTTGAAGCAAACAGGGGTTTTCAGAGACAATCAGAAAGTAGAAAAAAGAATAATGGATTCCAACGATCTTGAAAGGGAAAGAGGAATAACAATTCTTGCAAAAAATTTAAGTATTGTGTTTGAAGGTGTAAAAATAAATATTGTTGATACACCCGGACACGCTGACTTTGGCGGAGAAGTTGAAAGAACACTTAGAATGGTGGACGGTGTATTACTCTTAGTTGATGCTGCCGAAGGTCCGCTACCCCAAACAAAATTTGTGCTGAAAAAATCTTTGGAACTTGGACTCAAACCGATTGTTGTAATAAATAAAATCGATAGAAAAGATGCCAGACCGGACGAGGTTCTAAATGAAGTCTTCGATCTTTTTGTATCACTTAATGCATCCGACGAGCAACTTGATTTTCCGTACATTTGGGCAATTGCAAAACAGGGAATTGCAAAAAATGATTTAGAGGACGAAAGTGAGAACCTTACTCCTTTATTTAAAACTATTGTAGATTATGTCCCTGCGCCTACGGGGGATTCAAATAAACACGCACAAATGCTAATCTCCGCAATTGATTATAACGACTACTTGGGTAGAATAGGAATAGGCAAAGTGCACAACGGAGTTATTAAAGCAGGGGATCAAATCTCATTGATAAAAATATCGGGTGAAAAAATTACTGCTAAAATTTCAAAGTTGTATGAGTTTAAAGATTATCACAGGGTAGAAACTAAAAATTTGCAGGCAGGTGATATTGGTGGAATTGCAGGACTTGAAGACGTTAATATTGGAGATACAATTGCCGATTTACAGGATGGGGAAGCACTACCTTTTGTTGCTATTGATGAGCCAACACTAACTATGAATTTTATGGTTAACAACTCACCGTTTGCCGGACTGGAAGGTAAATATGTGACTACAAGAAATATAAGTGAACGGCTTTCAAGAGAATTAAAATCTGATGTGAGCTTAAAAGTAGAAATGACTGATTCTCCCGACACATTTAAAGTAAGCGGTAGAGGAGAGCTTCATTTGGGGATACTAATCGAAAATATGAGACGCGAAGGGTACGAACTGCAGCTTACCCGACCCGAAGTAATTATGAAAAAGAAAGCAGATGTTCTTTGCGAACCGATAGAACACTTAATAATTGATGTGCCCGAAGAATTTGTCGGAGTAGTTATTGAAAAATTGGGTAAACGAAAAGCCGAAATGAATAATATGGTTACCTTTAATGAAAATACACGCATCGAATTTTTAATACCTGCACGGGGACTTATCGGTTACAGGGCAGAATTTATGACGGATACTAAAGGCACAGGAATTTTACACCATAATTTTGAATGTTATGAACCTTTCAAAGGTGACTTATCCCAAAGACAGAGAGGCGCAATTGTATCAATGGATAACGGGTTGGCTTCTGCTTATGCTATGTATAAACTACAGGAAAGAGTTACCTTTTTTATTAACCCGGGAATTGATGTTTACGAAGGAATGGTTGTCGGTGAAAATACAAGGGACATGGATATGAGAGTAAATGTAACAAAAACAAAACAGCTTACTAATATGAGATCATCGGGTGCCGATGAAGCAATTAGGTTGGAGCCGGCTAAAATACTTACTCTTGAACAAGCAATTGAATGGATAACTGATGATGAGTATGTTGAAGTTACTCCAAAAAATATCAGAATAAGAAAAAGATATTTAACCGAAATGGATAAAAAGAATGCAAAACTTGTCGAGCGTAAAAAGGCAAGTCAGGTTGCATAACTAATAAAACAAATTTGAATTGTTTATCATAGGAGGAGAAAATGTCAGACGTAATAAACGGTTTAGAACCCAAAATTTTATGGGAAAGATTTTCTGAAATTGCTAATGTTCCCAGACCTTCCAAAAAGGAAGAGAAAATAAGAGAATATATGAGGGGTCTATTAAATAGTCTAAATATAAATTTCAAAGAAGATAAAGTCGGGAATATTGTTGCAAACGTACCGGCGACACAGGGCTACGAAAATGCCCCAACTGTTGTGTTACAAGGTCACGTTGATATGGTTTGTGAAAAGAATAACGAGATACAACACGATTTTGAAAATGACCCGATTAAATTAGTTGTAGACGGGGATTGGTTAAAAGCCGACGGTACTACGCTGGGAAGCGATAACGGTGTAGGTGTTGCCGCTGCTTTAGCTTTAATTACCGATTCAAATACTGTCCACGGACCTTTGGAAATATTAATGACTATTGATGAAGAAACCGGACTTACAGGCGCAAGCAATTTAGAACCGGGTTTTATTTCCGGTAAAATACTACTAAACCTTGACTCCGAAGAAGACGGTGCTTTTTATGTTGGTTGTTCCGGCGGGTTTGATACAGTTGCCGAATTTGATATTGACCGGACAAATAATCCCGAAGGAAATAGAAACTATAAATTAGTCGTTACCGGATTAAAGGGCGGACATTCCGGTCTTGACATTGAAAAGGGAAGAGGTAACGCCATTAAAATTCTATCCAGAACTTTGAATGTTTTGGAATCAACCGGGTTCTATATTGTAAAAATTGAAGGCGGAAATTTAAGGAATGCCATTCCTCGCGAAGCAGAAGCAATAATTTCCATAGACCCGGCAAATGAAAATGAAGCAATGCAGGTTGTGGAGAATTTCCAAAAGGATGTTTATAACGAATACAAAACTGCCGACGGCGGATTAAAGATAAACTTACAAGCTCTTGATGATAATATTGACAAAGTATTCGGCAACGATTTTAAAAATAAAATTGTAAATACTTTAATGGCACTTCCACACGGTGTAATTGCAATGAGCCAGGACATCCCGGGTTTGGTGGAGACTTCAACAAACGTAGCTACAATTCATACAGAGGGCGACTTATTAAAATTAGGAACAAGTCAGAGAAGTTCTATCAACAGTGCCAACAAATATATTGCAAGCAATGTAAAAGCAATATTTACATTAGCAGGCGCCAGGGTAGAAACAAGTGACGGTTATCCCGGATGGAAACCTAATCTCGATTCGGCAATATTAAAAACATCAAAAGAAGTTTTTAAAGAACTTTTTAATAACGAACCTAAAATAAAAGCTATCCACGCCGGTTTGGAATGTGGAATACTTGAAGGAAAAAATCCAGGGCTGGATATGGTATCTTTCGGTCCCACAATTGAAGGGGCACATTCACCCGATGAAAGAGTAAATATTAAAACCGTTGAAAAGTTTTATGATTTGCTGAAGGGAATCCTTAAAAAAGTAGCTGAAAATAATTAAATAAAATCAAATAAAACCTCCGGAGTTTTTTACTTCGGGGGTTTTTCTATATCTATCAAATTATATTTAAATAACGAATCTCCGTACACATATTCATAGGGCAAAGTATCTGCTAATCTTTGTGTTGCCCAATAGCCGTATGATTTAATGGCAAATGTCTCATAATATCGTCCTAATTTGTCAATCAGTACCGAATCTTTTTCAAGTCTTATCCACGATATTTTAGCTTTTTTATCATGGGGAAATTTTTTCTTGTTAGGATTATCGTATCTCACTTCGAAATAATTTTCAAACTTTAAATACATCTCATTTGCATTTTTTGCCGGTGTTAGGTATCTATTCATATTAACGAAAAATACTATCGGAATTATACCGAACCTTGGCCCGAGAGCGGATTTATATAAAACTTCAAATCCATTATCTTTCAAAAAATTATTTTTCGGGTATTCCATCTTATCCCTCCCCACAGAGGAATCGGAATAATTTATCTTATATTTTACTGTGTCTAAATTATTATTTGTTATGTCATAGTTTTTGCAAATCGCCCGTAGAAAATGCCTTAAAGAACCGTTATATGCTATTTGTCTGTTTAATTTCCAAAGCTCTAAAGTATCCGGATTTGTTGTTTCTAATAAACTAAATTTTGGAAATCCTGAGTATTTAACATAATCCTTTTTATACTCCTTGTTATACTCAAAGTGGATTAACTCATATTCAATTTTATATCCTAATCCATTATTAATTATAATTAAAGGTTCCTGTGATTTAGCAAAAAGTATATCATCCCCATTCCGATTAAAATTAAGGGCTAAAGAATCTACTATAAATGTATTCTTTGCGAAGTTAGATGTGCCGATAAATTCTTTCTTAAAAATTTCAAAGTTCTTTTGCCATTCGGCGCGTCCCCCTGCTGTAACTCTTACCGGTCTAAACTGGTATATTTTGGGCTCCAATTCAAAATTATAGCTATATTTTCTTTTATTATTTACATTGATCTTTATAGTTAAAGTCTCGTAGTTGATGTGGGAAACAACCAACGTATATCTTCCCGAGGGTATATTAATTATGGAATAGTTACCGTTTCTATCGGTTGAACTTCCTAACATCGTATAGGCTAAATAAACATTTGCATTTTTAATCGGTTTCTTATTTCCTTTGCTTGTAATTTCTCCGACAATATAACTGTTATTTATTTGGGGGTAACTGACTTTATATATATTAAGAAATAAGAAAGTTAGAATAATTAATTTAAGGAAGTATTTATAATTTACGGGGAAGTTTAACTTAATAAAGATTTTGTGATGGTTACCTTTATGTAATAAATGAAGTCCCATTTTTTGATATGTACTTATACTTGGTTATTAATCTTTAGAATAAAACTATCAACTTTTCTTATTAAAAAATATTTTATTGTCGATTTTTCTTCTTTGGGATCTATAATAAGCTATTATCGGTATTAATCAAATCTCTGTCATTAAACTTGATTGCTGAGTAGCAGCCACTTTTAAATCTTTTTATTCTTATTCATTATAATTACATAGAATAATAAGGTCAATTATTCCACAATATTTTTTAGGATCGAATGTATTTATAAAAAATAAAAATTCTGTATTTACAAAAAATTAATGGCTTGTATTTATAGATTTAGCAGCAGCCGCTTTTCAGCTATTTGAAAAGGTTAATCTTTTAAGCCCATTTTTTTCCAGAACAAAAGTCCGGGACATATACCTGTAACGGTTGCAAAAAGCAAGAGTACAACAGGTACCCAAAGAAACCAGTGTGCATTACTAAAACCCGTTAACCAAATGCCGATAAAAACAAGCACTGCGAGGGTTAAAAATTGCATTCTAAGAGCTGACATAATGAACCTCCATATATGAATAATGTGAACAATTGAAATTAGTAAATAATTTATTATAAAGCACTAATTTTTTTAAAAGAAACTTATTTCATTTTTGTCAACCGGGTTTATCTATATTCTATATTCGTGATTCCCAATATTGAAGGATTGCCGATAATGTTGTGTCTATAAACACCAAGCTCACCTGCTGCTATATAACGCAGGGTCTGAGGATTAATAGGTGGTAAAAAACAATTTTTACATTAAATAAAGAATAATTAACCGCAGAGGGAACGGAGAAAACGGGGTGAAAATTTTCTGTTTACTCTGCGAACTCTTAGTGTTTTCGGCGGTTAAACCGTATTGTTTTTAAGAATGAATAACCACAAACAGAAATTATAGATTTATATAAATAATTTGGTTATCATATTTCACTTGTCGATTTAAATCTTTATTTTTATTTTAATTCAGAATTTTATTAGCTAATAATGAGAACAAAAAAAATACTTTTAATAATTCCACTCTTTTTTATTGTCGGATTAATGTCCTGTGCTTTTCAGTCAAAGTTGGCAGACTCCTCAATGCGTGAAGTAAGATATATCAACGGTCTGATTCACAATGTAAATAGAAATGTTGTTGAGTTATCCGACGGTTCAAGATGGGTGCTAAATAGATTTTTAGTCACATCAAATATGTCTGAAGTAATAGTAGTTCTTTTTGAAAACAAGTTACAGGGATTTATGTATGTAAACGGGAACAAGTATTTTCTTAAACCTCAAAATGTTGAAGTAGATTTCGACACAGATTTTCTTTCTCGTAAATCCTTGGGATATTTAACTATAATTAAAAGTATTGATATGAACATCGGAACAATTACACTTCTCGGCGGAACCGAATGGCGTATCTCAGGTTATTATAAAGACATAGTAAAAAATTGGCAAGCCGGTACAGATATAATTATATCCGATGATTATACCTGGGCGATGAATCTTCCTACTTATACAAAAGCAGAGGTTAAGCTCCTTGCTTCAGGCAGGTAGTTGTTCTTTCCATTTTTAATATTAGAACCCCAAAATTCTCATTTATTTAACGGCGTGGTTGTTAGGCGTCTTGATAAATGCAAGCATCTAAAATACCCAGTACATCAACCATAATATTACTAGATGCTTTTTCTATTAGCTTGATTTTACGACTTTTGAAGTCTATCGACTTAACCTGTTCAACCATAATATAACCAGTTAAAGAAAACTCCTTCGGAATTTTAACATGAAAAGGAATAGAACGATTTGTATTTGTAATTGGACAGACTATAGAAAGTCCCGTAGCTTTATTAAAAACTTTATTGCTAATAACCAATGCCGGTCGTCGTCCTTTTTGCTCATGTCCGGATTGCGGATCAAATGTCACAGCGATAAAGTCACCTTTTTCAGGAATATATCGAGGCATTTACCAAACCTCCTTTCCAACAGGTGCACCCCAATTTTCCTCAGTTGGATTGTATTCATTTGGCATTTTTTTTGCTAATTCGTCTATGCTATATCTTCCATGAATTTTATTTGTTGATTCTATAATAATTTTTCCAACTTGAGCAATAATATCAACCTCTTCTCCAATTTGAATTTGTGTATTTTTAAGAAGATTTTTTGGGATACGTATTCCTTGACTATTTCCCCATTTTTGAATTTTGGTTAACATTGTAAATTCTCCTAGTTTAAATTCTCGAAATGTATATCCATATATATACATTTCTGCAAAGATTAGCAAGCTGTTTTAGATGTTAGATATATTTGTATAGTTGCCTAACGGCGTGGCTTTTCACCCGCCTGCTCACCGAAGCGTAGCGTAGATGGGCCTGTCCACCGTAGCAAAGCGTAGGAGGGTCCGCCCTTAGCTACAATGTTGGATAAAAAATTGCCCAACGTAATTTCTCCTAATCCTTTTCCTCCAATTTTTTTGGTTTTCATGTATATTATTGTTTATTCTACAGGTCATTATTTAACTTTCCAATCAACTCTTCTGCATCAAATTCTATTTTTGAAAAGGCGAACCATTTTTTGCCAAGGTCTTTCAGCGATGCCCCGATATGGTAGACTATTTCTTTGTCGATAATTAAAAACCTGTCGTGTGATTTTGTGAAAGTTTTCAATTCAATTTCGGAATATTGCTGATTGTGTTTTTGTAGGTCGAGTTTGATTTGCTTTGTTGATTTGGAAGTAAAAATAGTTGCTTGTACTCCGGATTTGCGTTTTGATAACATGGACAACACAGTTTCATCAACATAATTGTCAATCAAAACAATGGATTCCTTTGCTGTTTTAATGAGATTAGTTACAAAAATATAAGCATCGAATATCTGTCCGTTGAAAAAGATACCTTCATTTGGCGGCAGGCTGGTTTTAATCTGCAAATCAAATTCATTAACTTTTCCTTTCAAATAATGTACGTCATTTTCAATTCTATCCATACGCTGATTAACAGCATAACCTTTTAACAAATAATCTTTTAGCACTTTATTTGCCCAGATGCGAAATTGAGTACCGAGGATAGAATTCACCCTGTACCCGATGGAAATAATCATATCCAGGTTATAATGTGTAATTTTCCTTGAAACAGTCCTGTTGCCTTCACTTTGAACTGTTCGGATTTTCCGAACAGTTAATTGCTTTTCCAATTCACCAGACTGGAAAATGTGCTTTATATGTTCGCTGATATTTGCTTTGCTACTATCGAAGAGTCTAACAATTTGCGTCTGTGTAAGCCAAACTGTTTCTTCCTCTATTCGTACTTCCAATCGGGCAGAAAGCTCATTAGCTTGATATATGATTATTTCGTTTTTCATTTCTTAGAAATACTTATTTAATTTTATTCCAAAATAATGCAAAGTAAAAAGAATCTCTTCACATTATTCAAAGGGTTGCCTCTTTTATTATGTTGGCGGTAGTTTTTAATTCAATCTCGAATATCTAATTAATAAATCTCCAAATTTTTCTGCTCCGATTTTAATTTGATTTTCCCAATTTTCATTGTTTAAAGGATTGTCAATTATATTCCTTCTACTATCTCAATTGGAAAATCAAAAAGAATTATTGGAAAACCATTATTGTCTTCTTTCCCCAAATTGGATCCTTTAATCAAAGGTTTAATGTCTCTGTATTCTGCTTCATATGACCAATCTAAAGATTTGTTAAAAAAAACTTTTTTATAAGAATCAATAGATTCTTGAGTTGTGTAATCCATTTTTGAGAGTTTTATTTTTGGTCTATCATTTGAATAATGAACTTTATCTAAATATTCAAAGTAATTTTTATTAGCATTTATTTTTATTACAACTCCTACATTGGAATTAGCATAATGCCCCCACATTAAAATATTATTGTTTTTACTTGATAAGCTTAGTATTCCAATTAATGAGTTTATCAATTTATGATATTCTAAATTCATTAACTCATCTATATCAACTTTCTTAATGTTTTCACGTATTAATTCTTTTAATGGTAATTTCTTTTTTCTAATTTCACATTGTATTTTATTCTTTTGAATGGCAAAAAACTGTTCATAAGGGATGATAGATTTTTGTAAGTTATTTAACTTATCATATCCTTCACGAATAGTGGTGTTATAAACATCATCAATCCAAGGTGATTGTGTAACAAATTCCAACATTTCCTCAAACTGCTCATTATTAAAATATTCTTCAATAATTGGATATAATTCAAAGGGGTCATTAAAACAATAAGGTTGTGTATATCTAAATTTCTGTTCTAATAATATCTTTAACGCATTTTCGTATGTAGTATATTTATATAGAATCATAGGCTATATAACGGTTTGACTTTTCATCTGCTGTTCATCGTAAAAATGTTCTTCTAATAAATTGTTCCTTCCTCTTCTTCCCATAGTTGATAATTATTTTAAG
>ENA-ORDP01000389-ORDP01000389.1-marine-sediment-metagenome-genome-assembly--contig:-NODE-389-length-29377-cov-5.271093_pt1 | contig 29377 bp, 30 predicted proteins | sample MGYA00248627_ERZ508539 | MGnify/ENA primary metagenome ERZ508539 (study PRJEB26208, sample SAMN05571518) | marine sediment metagenome | biome: deep sea; feature: Hydrothermal vent; material... | reverse complement strand
TCTCGCCTCATTGAAATAGCGTTTCGCGGCGTACCGACTTTGATGGTGAACTATTTTTACAATCGTATGGGTATCGAGGCTCCAAAATACAAACTTCCTGTCCGGTCTCGCAATGTTTAACAATCGCATACTCACGGACACAAAAACCACAGCGGTGAAAATGCTGAAAGAAGCTTTTACAAAAAAATACCTTTTTATTGTCCTGATAATTGTTGCAATCCTTTTCCCTGTCATTTCCCTTGCCGATGCTAACAAGATTTTCAGGGAAAACAAAAGGGCCGTTGTTGTGGTAGTAACTTACAACGGAAAAGGTAAGGCGATAAGTCAGGGAAGTGGATTTATTGTAAGAGCAGACGGAGCAATAGTAACAAACTATCATGTTATAAGCAATGCAAAAAATATTAAAGTAAAGATAGGTGATAAAGTTTTAGAGGTTGAAGGCTTGCTTCATACAGACAAAGAAAACGACCTTGTTATTCTCAAAGTGAAAGGGGTAAATCTTCCGATAGTAAAGCTTGGGGATATTCAAAAAGCAACTATCGGAGAAGCAGTCTATGTAATAAGCAGTCCGCAGGGACTTGAAAATACCATCTCTGATGGGATATTAAGTGGAATAAGAGAGATTACACCTGAAAGGAAAGTGCTCCAGATTACTGCTCCAATTTCACCAGGCAGCAGCGGCGGTCCTGTATTTAATAAGAACGGAGAAGTTATTGGTATTGCAACCTTTCTTATTAAAGAAGCACAGAACCTTAACTTTGCAATGCCAGTGAATTTGATAAAAAACAAGATTGGTAAAAAAGTTACTGCATTAAAAGATTCTGGAATAGAAGACTACAAAAAAACAGCGGAGTATTGGTTTTATCTTGGTACTTATTATGGGGGACTGATTTTTAATAATGATGACAAAGAAACTGGCAAGAGAATGCGAGAGAAAGCTATTAATGCATTGGAGCAAGGTATCAAGATTAAGCCAGATGAAGCAGATGCTTACAAGGCCCTCGGCTATATTTACTGGGAATCGGGTAGATACTCAAAAGCTATAGAGGCTTTCAAACAAGCTATTAGGTTTAAACAAGATGATGTCTTGAATTACGTCGGACTTGGACTTGCTTATAAAAGTCTTGGCAAATACTCCGAAGCTATAGAAGCATACAAGCAGGCAATAAGGTTTAAACCTGATTATGCAGAGGCATACGATGGTCTTGCTCGTGTCTATATGGGCATGGGAAAAGATATGCTGAAAGATATGAAAGATTTTGCAAGTATGCCAGAAAAAGCAAGGAAATTATTCGCAAAAGCTGTTGATGCGTTCAAACAAGCAATAAGGCTTAAACCTGATTATGCAGAGGCATACGAAGCCCTTGGTCTTATGTACTGGTGTTTGCAAATGCCTAAAGAGGAAATGGAAGTCTATAAGCAAATGGTAAGGCTCGAACCCTATAATGCAGAGGAGCATTATAGGCTTGGGATCGCTTATGCTAAACTTGGTAGATATTCAGAGGCTGTTGATGCTTTTAAGCAGGCAATAAGGCTTAAGCCTGATTTTGCAATGGCACATCTTGGCCTTGGTCTTGCCTATGATGATTTAGGCATGTATGGGGAAGCAATAGAGGCTTACAAACAAACAATAAGTCTTAATCCAACTCTTCTTACAGCGCATTTTTCCCTTGGTACAGACTATGGCAAATCAGGTATGTATAGAGAGGCAATGGAGGCGTTTAAACAAACTATAAGGCTTAAACCTGATTATGCAGAGGCACATTACAATCTTGGCTTGGTCTTTATTCGTCTTGACAGATATTCAGAGGCTGCTAATGCATTTAAGCAGGCAATAAGGATTAAGCCTGATTTTGCAATGGCACATCTTGTCCTTGGTCTTGTTTATCTTCAATCTGGAGATAATGGAGCTGCGCTGGACGAATACAAAATCCTTAAAGAGCTTGATAAAGACATGGCAAACAAGTTGTTTGATATGATTTATAAGTAGTAGGATGTCCCCAAGAGGTTCCCTCTTGGCACTCGTCAGTCATCAGGGAGTTAGGACAAAAAATTATTGATGGCTATTTCAGAATATAAAAGTATCGAAGAATTTCTAAAAAGAAAATCCTCAAAAATTCGGAGGTTGAAGCATAGACCAATCATAATGAAATGGATAGAATATCCTTCGATGAAGCAATCGCTGCAAATTATGGACAGAAAAGTTGGTTATCTACTTGAACATCATCAGGATGGAGGAGAAAGTAAATTAATTCAGTGGTTTCTATCTGGAGATATTAATTTTGTTACTTTAACAGCAGAAAGATATATAATTGATTATTTGATTTCGCAGAACAGCAATATCGAGGATAACCTTGGGAGAACAGGCATAGATGCAAAGCTGAAGGTGAGGGATGAAAATATTGGCATAGAAGTAACGACCTTGAATGGATTTATTGCTGAATGGATTTTGGAAGAAAGGTTATTTGAGTCGATTTCCACTAAAAATGTTCTTGATGATAAGACACTTAGACTTACCTATGATCATAAGAGAATAATAGAAGAAACTGTAAAAAACAAAATGCATCAATACATAGAGGAATTGAGTACAGCAATAGAAACAGAGGATGTTGTCAGCCTGAAAAATCTGGATGCTTCTATGGAATTCGAATACAGATGGGCTGGCAAGATTTCGTGGAATCATTCCAATGCCGATAGTTTCCCATGGTTAAAATATCTAACAGATGAACTCCTTTCAAAACTTACTGCATCCAATAAGAGTAGGCAGTTAAAGGAATACTCAAGAAATATTATCTTTATTGGTGTAAATCATATAGCTCCATCCATTGATGCAATACCATCAATTTTCAAGGAAATCGGCATTGGAGGCACTTCATATAGCGCACAAATTGAGGGCATTGAAAAGTTTTGGACAAATGTCATGCAAGACCATAAGAATATTGCAGGCATATGCTTTTATAATTATTCAATAGATAAAATCGGCCCTTTTTATCCTCTGAGAATTATCTGGAGTAATGAGGAGGAAAATTTACGGATAAATTTATAGCACCATCTATAGTGCTAATTAAAAGCTTGAGTCCATCCTAACAGAGGATTAACTCTGGTCCAGAAAGGTGGTGCTTTTTGTTCAGGTTATCCGTGCCGTTATTGTTTGTGGTTATTATTTTGGGAATGCCCGTCAGACGGGAAGTAGTCATCGAATATATAAAAACACCATGGCAGGGAGACCCTCGGGTGAATATTCAGAATAACAAAGGAAAGGCTAAAGCATATCAAGTTAAACAAGTGCTTATGGCCATTGAAAGATTGGAGGTAAATTATGGCACTGAAAAATGATCATTATACCTACCGCATTACCTGGTCTGAAGAAGACAAGGAATATGTCGGGTTGTGTGCAGAATTTCCAAGCTTAAGCTGGCTATCCAGAACTCCTGAGGGAGCGTTAAAAGGCATTCGTAAAGTTGTTGCTGATGTAGTAGAAGATATGGAAAAAAGTGGTGAAGCAATACCAGAGCCAATTGCTAATAGAAACTACAGTGGAAAGTTTATGGTACGTGTTCTGCCGGAAACACATAGAAAACTTGCTATCCAGGCAGCAGAAGCTAGAGTCAGTTTAAACCGTCTTGCCAGTACAAAATTAAATAAATAAAATCACATAACAAAATACTGCACGAGCAAGATTTTAGGGGAAGGAAAGGAGGAGGGGTCAGCCCTTGACATGGGATATGTTATCCTCAATTTCGAACTTCCGTTGATACACACTATGCAAAACTATGACAGGTAATAAGACAGTATGTCAAACCATACTCCCGGGCAGAAGGGATTCCAGTTAACTTCACATCTTTATTGTCTTTAGATTCAGGTGTTTTCTGTAAGGGGAATAAAATGCCTGTCCCGCACTGATTCGTCAATGGAGCAACTTCCGGGACGTTGTTGTGTACTATGCAAAACTATTGATAAGCAAAAAAACAAAGCTGATAAAATTGTAGAATTATAGTATGTCAAGAGTAAATAAGAGGTGGTCGGGGTACATTTATAGAATAAATCCAGGATATGAAGGTGATTGTGATTTTGACACTGATTGTCCCATGGGTTTTTATTGTCACAGAAAATATAAAGTTTGTGTTAAGCGTTGATAAACAGTAAAATAGAAGAAATGAGTGTTTTGGAGGTGCTGCTATGAGATACAAGGTGAACCTCAAAAAGACAGAGGAAGGTTATTCTGTCTGGGTACCTGGTCTGCCAGGCTGCTGGTCACAGGGCAAGACAGAGGCAGAGGCATTAGAAAACATTAAAGATGCCATAGAGGCATATTTAGAAACTGTGGAGGAATTGACAAAGGATAAAGAATCTCGCTATGTAGAAGTAACCAATGCCTAAATTGTCAGGAGTAAATCACCAACGGGCTGTTAAAGCTTTTACAAAAGCCGGTTTCTGGATTGCTCGTGAAGGCAAGCATATCACCATGACAAATGGTGAGCGTATCATTACAATTCCAAGAGCAAATCCTGTCGATGCCTTTACAATGGGTGGTATTGTGAAGGATTCCGGACTTACTATTGACAAGTTTAAAAAATTATTATAGCGACAGATAACAACTCACTCCAGCGGACGGCTGTTACCCAAACGAGAGGGTTATGAACTTATGAACTTAGGGGACTATAGGATGTCCCCTAAGTTGGTTGTTACTTAGTCGGCTATTGACATGCCCGCCCTGTATACGTATACTACACGTATACAGGGCGGGAGGATTTTAATGCAAAAAAAGTTGACCATAACTATAGCCGAGGAAGTTTATGAAGGTCTTCGCAAGACCATCGGTCCCCGCAAGATCAGCAAATTTATTGAGGAATTAGTTCGCCCGCACGTAGTCCGCCCAAATCTGGAATCAGCATACTCCCAAATGTCAAAAGACAAAAAGAGAGAAGCAGAAGCCCTGGATTGGGCAGAAACAACTTTTAAGGACGTAGCGAATGGAAAGAGGTGAGGTCTGGTGGGTTAATTTTGATCCCTCAGTCGGCGGAGAGATCAGAAAAAAACGTCCTGCCGTAATAGTTAGCAATGATGCATCAAATAAGTTTCTCAATCGAGTTCAGGTTGTCCCTCTTACCACCAAAACGGATCGTTTGTATCCCAGTGAGGCACTTGTTATATTAAATGAGAAAGAAAGTAAGGCCATGGCCGATCAATTGGCTACTGTAAGTAAGATGAGACTGTTCAAACATGCCGGCAGCATTTCAGAAAAAGATATGCTGAAAATCAATGAGGCGATCAAAATACAATTAGATATTTACTGAAAGAGGGCTAACAATCAAATCCAGCGGTAGGCGTGAAACGAGGCCGCTGATTTCGGTCGTTATCTTGAATAATGTTATCATAAAAAGGAATAGAACCTGGCATATGTTAAAATATAAATGTCAGTAAATTGGCAAATGTAGGAACCATGATAAAGCAATATAAAATAATAGTAGAAAAACACCCTGACGGATATGTTGCTTATCCTTTGGTGATAAGTGGTATCATCTGTCCTGTTGCCGGGATAGGTTTTATAATGAATTGGAACAGCGCCGTCTGCCTGCCGCTGGTGATATTAAACAGAAGAAGCATAAGAGAATCCACAACAGAGACCTTTTCGTTCCCATGTGATCCAAGAGAGTCCCCTATCATCCGTCTAATCCCTAATCTATTTGAAACAGACTGAAGTAAGGGGACTTCACCAACATAGCGCCGAACTATTTTTTCATCCTCATCTCTTGACATCTGAACTATATTACAGTTATTATTGTTCAGATGTCAAGTCTCAATAACTTAAAAGCATTACAACGGCAACGATCACTTCTTGTAGAAGATTTACTCAAAGTGCGCCTCATGATTCGCGGGACATTTGGAGAAACTTATCGGCGGTGTGGCAAATCAACATGCTGGTGTGCAAAGGAAAAGGGGCATTTATATACCAGGATTACATGGACTGAAAACATGCAGTCAAAAACAAGGGCGATTCCAAAAAAAGATGTTGATTGGATTAAAAAGACAACAGAAAATTATCGCAGATTCAGAAAGCTCCGTCAGAAGATTCGAGAATTGGACAACCATTTTAGAGTGCTGCTTGATCATTTTGAAAATGAGATGATAGAAAAAACAAAAAAACTCAGGAATTATTTGTAGGCACGCTTTTGAAAAATGATATAAATATCAAGCAGTTTCACGTATAATAAATCAAGAAAAGCCATGTCTGAAATGTGCGGAAAGTGAGTTTAATATATTGCAAAGAAGAAATAATTAGTTGAAGTAGTCAAGAACGTTAAGTTTTCTTATTGCAAATCAAAAAACTTGTACTTTCTACCAAAATAACGTACACTATATATAACAATATATTGTACGTTATGGAGGTGTTATGCGAAGATTAGTACTTAGCCAAGACATTAGACCTATGTCTGAATTTAGGGCTGGTGTTTCGTCCTTTTTGAAACAGATTCACAACACCAAAAGACCTCTCGTTATCACCCAACATGGAAAAGGTGTGGCAGTGTTATTGGACATTGACGAGTACGAAAGTATGCTGGAAAGGTTGGAACTCCTTGAAGATATCCAGATGTCCGAAAACCAAATCGAGAAAGGTAAAGGCATTGAACACGAGAAGGCAAGAGCTCAGGTGCTAAAGAAAATCAATAGATGAAAATACTGTGGTCTCCCCTTGCCATCGAACGGGTGTCTGAAATCGCACGATATATTGCCCAGGATAGCCTTGGGGCAGCAGTTAAATGGGTTGATGCGGTGTTCAAAAAGGTGAAACGATTAAAAGATTTTCCAAAAAGTGGACGGAAGGTACCAGAAACCAAGCGAACGGATATTCAAGAAATCCTATACGGAAACTACAGAATCAGCCCAAACAACGTTTCCATATTGACTGTAAGACATGGTAAACAAATCCTGCCACAAGAAGATATTGCAGATTGATATTCAGATGTGGGAGGAGTTTGATTGGAGAAACAAGCAAAAAATACATTTCAAGAAATATCTTTTAGAATTAAAGAGTTATAGAACCTTACAAGAATTCAAACGCACCTCTCCTTTAAGCCTTCAAAAGACTTTTTAAAATTTGTGGCGAGTCTCTCACCGTAATGGAACCATGCACCTTATCGTTACGTTTATTCGATGTATCCCACTAAAGAGGGATCATCCATCATCCCTTATCCAGGTTGCAGAGTTCAGTAAGAGGCCCCGTAATTGTCCCCAACGAGGTCCAAATTATGGCCTCAACGTTGTTACCCGGGGTCCTCTCGCCAATATTAAAACAATATTTTATTCTATATTCAGGTATTCCGGGTCAAAAAGCTCCTTTTTCTTCATCAGCGTCCATGCGATTATAAGCATCTTGGCCGCCAACTTTACTCTCATCTTCGTCTTTATTCCTCGTTCCCTCTGACGGCCCCTGAGCTTATTTGTGAAATATGCAATAAAGTCTTAGACTTAGAGGTAATGAAACAAAGCTCTATCTCTGTCGACAGTTCCTGGCTGAAAGTACCTTTGCGAAATTTATTGCCTCTCCTTGAGCATTTTTGCTTTGATATAGTACAATTAAGATACAGTTGAGGCGTGGTGGTGAGGACGCAGAGCGCATGGCGCAAAACGTAAGGAGTCCGGTGTCCTACGCGCTATGTGCCTTATCTTTGAACGCTATGCTCCATGCGCTTTTCATCTTTAAAAAAATGAAAAAACTTACATTAAAAAAACCGGGGGCAACGCTACTCACAGCTATTTGTCTCCTCATAATCGCCATTCTTTTTCTTGCAGGACTCTGGCCCTTTAATTTTCACCCTGCAAATAAAGTCAAGTGGTTAAAAGGAAGAAACGGCATTCATTTCTATGGCCATGGGATTGTCTATACACCCGGGGTATTAAATACATCAACACAAAATCCCATAGCTGACAATTCTATCAGTATCGAACTTATCCTGCAGCCACAAAAGGAACATACCTGTTCCGTTGCGCCCATCCTGTCTTTCTATAATACCGGCAAAGTTGCAAACCTCATGATCGGCCAGTGGAGATCCAGGCTTATTATCAGTAGCGGTGACATTAATTCAAGAAACCGTAGAGATTTTAAAGAGATTGACCTTGGAAATATTTTGCAAAAAGGAAAAACAGGTTTTATAACGATTACATCGGGGAAAAACGGCACCTCCCTGTATAGTGATGGAGAACTTGCAAAGCGTTATCCTGATTACAGCCTGACTAATCAAAAAAGGACAATATCAGGACAGATTGTTCTTGGTAACTCCCTGTCGGGGAAAACTCCATGGAGAGGCAATATTCTGGGTCTGGCAATATATAGCCGGCAATTAAAGGCAGCCGAAGTATATAGGGATTATCAGGCATGGACACGAGGTGCAACACAGACCTTGCTTAACAATAACGGCATTGTTTCACTCTATATGTTTAATGAAAAAGCAGGACGTTCAGTGCTTAACCGTGCCGGGAAACAACACAACCTTGTCATTCCGGCTACCTTCAGGATATTCAGGAAAAACATATTGGTTCCCATCTGGGAAGACTTCCGCCCAAACAGGTCATATTTTACTGATATAGCGATTAATATTGCAGGCTTTATTCCTTTTGGATTCATCCTCTCCTCTCTGCTCTATACCGTTAAAAAACGTTCAGGACCAATAATGTATCTGACAGCCATATTGTCAGGAGGTGCAATAAGCCTCACTATAGAGCTTCTTCAAGTCTATCTTCCCACAAGAAGTTCTCAGATGAGTGACTTGATATTTAACATTCTGGGAACAATCCTCGGTGTTGCCCTCTTCCGGTTTATCATGCATAAATCCAACATTTTCAGTCGCGATTAATCCTCTCACCACTGTAATACCTCATCCCTCTATGCCTTAACTATTTTGTCCCTTTCCTTGACACCCTTTGTTGCATTACGTGTATCCACAACGAGCGAGGAATTCCTTACTATGAAATCATAGTCATAATCCGTATGGTCAGTGGCTACAACCACACAGTCATATTCCCTGAGGTTCTCCTCTGTAAGGGATACCGACTTCATCTTAAGGTCATACTTGCGCACCTTGACGGTACGTGGCACGTAGGGATCATTGTAATCAACGCTTGCGCCCCTCTGCATAAGGAGGTCTATGAGTTTCAGTGACGGTGATTCCCTTGTATCACCCACATCCTTTTTGTAAGCAAGACCAAGGACAAGAATTTTAGAAGATTTTATACTCTTGCCCCTCTCATTAAGGGCATAAACCACCCTGTCTATTACATAATAGGGCATGGATGTATTGATTTCTCCCGCCAATTCAATAAACCTTGTATTAAAGTCATACTCCCTGGCCTTCCAGGTAAGATAGAAGGGATCTATCGGAATACAGTGGCCTCCCAAACCCGGCCCGGGATAGAATGCCTGAAAACCAAAGGGTTTGGTCTTTGACGCCTCTATCACCTCCCAGACATCTATGTCCATCCTGTCAAAGAGGACCTTCAGTTCATTGACAAGTGCAATATTTACTGTCCTGTAGATATTTTCAAGGAGTTTTGTTGCCTCTGCAACCCTGGTTGAAGATACCGGCACGGTCTTCTCCACAATAGCACTGTATAACGTATCAGCAAGCCTCAGACACTGCCCTGTATAACCTCCAACCACCTTTGGAATCGTCCTTGTAGAAAAACTGCTATTATTCGGGTCTTCCCTCTCCGGAGAGTAAGCAAGATAGAAGTCCTGCCCCGCTTTCATGCCAGTTGCCTCCAGGATTGCCCTCATCTCCTCATCAGTGGTGCCGGGATATGTCGTGGACTCAAGCACAACCAACTGCCCCTCTCTCAGATATTTTGCTATGATATCCGTGGTTCCAAGGACATAAGAAAGGTCGGGCTCTCTGTGTCTGTTAAGGGGTGTAGGAACACATATGATTATGCAATCCGCCTCTGCAAGTAAAGAAAAATCAGCGGTTGCCTTAAATCTTTCACCTTCCATCAACTCCTTTACCCCGGCTGACGGGATATGCTTTATATATGACCTCCCCGCATTCAGATCCTCAACCTTCCTCTCATCCGTATCAAAGCCGGCAACCCTGAACCCCGCTCTGCCAAACTCGATAATCAGAGGCAGACCAACATAACCAAGGCCTACCACTCCTATTACAGCTTCACGCTTCCTGATTTTATCCAGCAGGTTCATATCCCTCCCATGCCGTCACCGGCGATTTCAGATTAGAGTCTGTGTATAAAGTCGAACCGTTGCTGTTTTCTGTCATTCCGGCTTGTCCGGAATCGTTATTTAAGAAGGATTCCCGACTCGCTTCACTTGCGGGAATGACAAATTACTGTAGTTTATACACAGACTCTATTTAGTATGGCTCTTCTCTCTAAGCAAACTTTCATTAAAACCTCTTTCCTTTTCAGCAACGTCCATGCCCGTTACTCTCACTTCCTTTAAAGAGGTTGCCGGATATATTATATCAAAAAAGCCGGGACAATGGAACAGGCACGTGTTAGATCATGAAAAATATCCTTCAGTTGATTAAATCTGATTAAATCAAAAAAAGAATGTCCGTGAAGTGTGGGACCCTGACTGTTGGAAAAAAGGTTGAAAACGGGGTCAACGTAAGTTTTGAGGTACTGCAGGAGCAGACGTTATCCCAAGGTTTCAGGGAAGAAGGCAAACTTGGTTCAAAAAATGAAGGTATTTAGTCCCATCATCCTTTTTACATCACTATAATCCCGTCAACTCTCAAGTGTCATTCCGGCTTGTCCGGAATCAAAGCGGGGTACAATTCCCGACGTAGCGGAAATGACAATTCAAACACCCCGGCATTGCAAGGTTGACGTGACAAGTAGCGTTTATATTATCCGGGGGCTGGTGACGATAATATTACCGGCCCTACCAACCCCCGGATAATGAGGTCTCAACTATCCTGTTATCACCTTTTTTACTCCAATTGCACCGATCAACATGCTGCCGAAGAGTATAAATGTGGAAGGCTCAGGGACCGATGTAGGCTTAGACTCGGAGCAACAACCCTTACGTCCCTTATCCTTATCGTGGCCCCAGCTCGTACCGCCACCCTTATCGTGGTAGCCCCAGCTCGTACCGCCGCCACCTCTCCAAGCATCAGCAAATGATACAGTCCCCAAAAGCAACAACACCATACTCAATAGTACTACAACCCCAAATATGCTTTTTTTCATTGTTCCATCCCCCCTCGGTGTGACTAAATTTTAAGTTATGTTACTCTACCCCATGCTACAGTTATAGCATAAGATATCACCTGTGTCAAGTCTTTTTTTGTCCTGACAAAGGTGCCATTCTATATCTCGCGGTGATTTGCTTCACTGTGACCTGAATCACTTCATTCCCCCTGTTTTTTCGTTAAAGTACAATTACTAAGCTTATTTAAGCATAAAATTTCGTCACGTGAGGGGATTATGATGATGTATAAGGCTATCAAAGAGGGGTTTAAAATCCTGCATGCAGTATTGTTAGTCAGTATGCTTATTTTGATCAGTGCCGTTACTGTCTTTGCAGGTGATGCCACACTTAGCTGGGACCCACCCACTACAAATGCAGACGGATCACCACTTACCGACCTTGCCGGCTACAAAATTTATTATGGCACCACTTCAGGCAATTACACAAACAACATAGATGTTGGTAATGTAACAACCTATAAAGTTGTCGACCTGACAGAGGGGCTAACCTACTTCTTCGTAGTCAGCGCATACGACACGTTAGGGAACGAAAGTGATTACTCCAATGAAGTGAGCAAAAAGATAGAATCTGTAGACACCACTCCTCCGCGAATTACAGGCGTTTATCCCGATAACATAACAAACAGCAGTGTTGTCATCAACTGGACAACTGATGAGCCGTCAGACACCCAGGTAGAGTACGGCACCACAAGCTCCTATGGAACAAAGACCACCCTCGATACCCAACCGGTCACTGGTCACGCTCAAAGCGTAATCGGCCTCTCCCCCTCCAGCGAGTATCATTACCGTGTCCTGAGCAAGGATGCCCTGGATAATTTAAGCGCCTCTGAGGACTTCACCTTTACTACATTAACTCCACCGGATGAAACACCACCGGTCATCTCCAATATAGAGGTTAAAAATATTACTGAATCCTCAGCAACCATCACATGGATAACTAACGAGGCCGCTACATCACAAACAGAATATGGTCTCAGCACCTCATATGGAATGCTTGGACTTGATTATGATTCAGTAACAATACACACAGTTGACATCACAGGTCTGTCCAGCTTTACCACATATAACTTCAGGGTGAGTTCAAAGGATGATGCCGGCAACGAGGCTTTATCAGAGAACAGGACATTTACTACATCCAACCTGTCGCCGACAATCACCTCATTTTCTCCAGACCCTGTATCCGGAAATACACCACTCTCCGTAAAATTTACAGCCTCTGCCTCAGACCCGGACGGATATGTAACCACTTACGAATGGGACTTTGACGGTGACGGCAATTATGACGAAAATACGGCAACGACTTCGGCCACCTACTATACATACACCGAAGCCGGCACCTATAATGCAAAACTAAGGGTAACGGATGATGGAGGTGCTTCAACGGAATCCGATAGTGTAACGATTACAGTGGTCTCACCTGAAAACCAGCCCCCTGTAATCTCCTCTTTCACGGCCACGCCTGCCTCCGGTACAGCCCCCTTATCCGTAACCTTCTCACCCGTTGTATCAGATCCTGACGGGACTATAGAAGAGTATAAATGGGACTTTAACGGTGACGGAGCATTTGAGACATCTACAACAACAACCCCTATATCATACCTCTTCAATAACGCCGGGACCTATATAGTCAGGCTTAAGGTTATAGACGATAACGAGGCCACGGCAACAGCCGAAACCATTGTAACCGTAACAACCGAAGATACATACGGTTCTACCCAAAACTCGCCAAACTCCGGAAGAGATGGAGGCGGCTGCTTCATTGCCACTGCAGCCTACGGAAGCTACCTTGATTCCCATGTAATGGTCCTGCGCAAGATGCGGGACAGGTATCTGCTAACAAACTCTATCGGCAGGTCCCTGGTAAGATTCTATTACAGAACATCACCACCTATTGCAAAGTATATCTCCAAACACGAATCCCTCAAGATAACCACAAGGTTACTCCTGACCCCTATGGTATATACTCTGCAATACCCCCTGTGGGCAGTGATGATTATTGTATTGCTAAGTATCATATGGCTCATTATTAAAAAGTGGGAATATCTTACTGCCCGAAGATAAAATACAGCATTTATGTCAGCTCCATTACCCAAAACAGCCTTAAGCTGAAATGGGTAATGGAGTACCTCCAGGTTTCGGCAACCTCATTATTAAATCACCAACCTGTTATTTAGAGTCTGTGTATAAAGTCGAACCGTTGCTGTTTTCTGTCATTCCGGCTTGTCCGGAATCGTTATTTAAGAAGGATTCCCGACTCGCTTCACTTGCGGGAATGACAAATTACTGTAGTTTATACACAGACTCTATTTAGACAGGATGAACAGGATATTCTGTCAAATTTGCTTTAAATCCTTCAGGTTGTACCCAAAAGAAAGGAAATCTCTTTCTCGCGATCTTCACAGAAAAATCTGCGCAATCTGTGTAATCTGCGGATAGATATTAGTTGTGGCACAGCTTCAGGATAAAAACTAAAAAAACAACTCTTTTTGGACAGGATTTACAGGATTAACAGGATTTTCTTTCTTCTTTTAATGAAACCAACAAAATAATTCTTTTTCTGTTTTTATCCTGTTAATCCCGTCTAATCTGCTTTATTTTCCAGGAACAGTCCTTCAGGTTGTACCCAAAAGAGAGCAAATCCATTTCTTATAATCTCCATTAAAAATCTGCGGAAATCCGTGTAATCTGCGGATAGATACCGGAGTTTAAGGGATAAGTTGTAGTTGCAGTTGCAGTCCGGAAGCAGGTCATTGATGGGCAATCATGCATGCTTTTGCTGTAAGACCCCACAGTCATCCACAATAGTGGCCAAAGGCCGACAGGACTTCCTTTGGGAAGGAAATACTCTTTATTTTTAATGCCTTAGTGAATATTGCCTCCGCTATTGACGAAGATCGAGTTTGACATCTTCCCGGCCAAGATGTTACTATCGGTTGAACATTTGTTCATATGTTTAAACAGATTAAGACACATCAAGAGGAGATAAGCCAATTGTGAAAGAAAGAAAGGAGTTCACAAACAGAAAAAGGGATTCAGGTTTCAGGTTATTGACCTCCCGGTTAACCTTGCAGCGCACAAAGACAGAACTTCTTAGGGGGAGGCGGTTATGAAGCGTCGTAAGATGCTGGGATTTTTAACGATATTCGGACCGGGTCTGGTGGTGATGTTCGCCGATACCGACGCGGGGAGTGTAATCACCGCTGCACAGAGCGGAGCAGTGTGGGGATACAAACTGCTCCTGCTTCAACTCATACTGATCCCTGTTGTCTACATGGTGCAGGAGCTTGCGGTGCGGCTGGGACTGGTAACCGGCAAAGGACACGGTGAACTGATCCGTGAACACTTCGGTAAGGGATGGGCATGGCTTTCGGTCTCCACCCTGATGGTTGCCTGCCTGGGAGCTTTGATCACCGAGTTTGCCGGGGTGGCCGGTGCCGGGCTGCTGTTTGGTATACCACCATGGCTTAGTGTAGGGATGGCAGTGCTGCTGCTTTCAATCGTGGCCTGGACCGGTTCGTACCTCTCGGTCGAGCGTATTGCCATCCTGATAGGCAGCTTTGAATTGGTCTTTCTGGTGGTGGCATGGTGGGCCCGTCCCAGTCCTGAGGCCATGTTGAGCGGCTTGACGCAGATCCCATGGCGCGAGCCCGGATATATGTACCTGGCCGTTGCCAACATCGGTGCTGTGATAATGCCCTGGATGGTATTCTACCATCAGTCTGCAGTTGTGGATAAAGGCATGACAACCAAAGATCTACGGGCAGCCCGCCGGGACACAGCCATAGGCGCGGTCATAACACAACTTATCATGATAGCGATACTGGTAACGGTAGCCGCAACCATTGGCGTATATCATCCCGGTGAATCCCTGAACACGGTACAGCAGATAGCGGACGCACTGACTCCATTTTTAGGTAAGACGGTCGGGACAATCCTGTTTGCCCTGGGCATGGTCGGGGCATCACTGGTGGCAGCTATTGTGGTCTCCCTTGCAACTGCCTGGGGATTGGGCGAGGTGAGCGGTTACAAACGGTCTCTCGAACACCAACCTCGCAAGGCCCCGTGGTTTTACATAGTCTACACCGTTATGCTGATAATAGGAGGCGTTATGGTGGTTTCGGGAGTAAACCTGGTCAACCTGAGCGTGGCAGTACAGGTAATGAATGCAGCACTGCTGCCGATTGTACTGGGATTTCTCTACCTGCTGGCGATCAAGGCCTTGCCAAAAGCGTACCGTCTGCAGGGGGGCTACTCTGTGGTGGTAGGTATGGTGGTGGTAATTACAAGCATTTTAGGGATATATGCTGCGCTCAGCCCGTTCTTTTAGACTTGTATAACCCCCCCAAAAAAGGCATCAGATAGCATAAGTCCACAAATAAGCAACAAGATTGGGGGAACTCCTGTCTCTGCCCCCCTATTGCAAATAAAGGCTTAATCGCTTATTATATGAAGATAAACTTCTTGTTCTGTTGGCTGAGTGAAGGGCTTATGACAACCGGTATGTGATTATTTGTCCAGGTTCGGAACAGACCCCAAGTGATTTTCAGTATTGTACGTATCTGAAATTACAATACTTTATTTCAAAAAATGTGCAACTTCTCCCTATATTCGATAGGTAAGAGAGATGAAGACAAAACACGTTTGTATAATAGGTGATTCCGGAAGAATGGACGACATAGAAAATTCGTCTGTCCATTTAATTGTTACGTCCCCTCCTTACTGGCAACTGAAAGACTATGGTTCAGAGGAGCAAATCGGCTTTAATGATTCATACGAAGACTATATAAATAATCTCAATCTTGTCTGGAAAGAGTGTTTTAGGGTTTTGAATCCGGGTTGCAGGATGGCTATCAATATTGGAGACCAATTTGCAAGATCAGTCTATTATGGACGTTACAAGGTAATTCCTATCAGGACCGAGATAATTAAATTTTGTGAAACGATTGGTTTTGATTATATGGGAGCCATTATCTGGCAGAAGAAGACAACAATGAATACTACAGGCGGGGCAAGTGTAATGGGTTCGTATCCGTTTCCAAGAAACGGAATCATTGAGATAGATTATGAGTTTATTCTGTTATTCAAAAAACCCGGAAAGGCCCCACCGGTGCCTACGGAGATTAAGGAGCAATCAAGGATAGACAAAGAGAAATGGAAAGAATATTTTTCAGGTCACTGGTATTTCAAGGGCGTCAGGCAGGACGAACATATCGCTATGTTCCCGGCAGAACTACCCAAACGCTTGATTGAAATGTTTACATTTGTGGGAGAGACTGTATTGGATCCTTTTTTAGGAAGTGGGACCACAAGTTATGCAGCTATAATGACTAATCGTAGCTCTGCAGGATATGAAATCAATAAGGAGTTTATTCCTGTCATTGAAGATAAGATAAGAAGTAATGAACTGCCTCTGTACAATAAGTATGATTTTGTTGTTAAGAAGCAGAAGAGAAAAGAGATTGATTGGAAGGAGGAGATTGAAAAACTCGGATATGTTTTCCATGACCCTGTTACATTTGACAAAAAGGTTGATCCCAAAAAATTAAGGTTTGGCTCTAAAATCAGCATGGAGGATAAAGGTAACGGTAACAAAAAAGGAGAATACTTTACCGTTTCCGAGATAATTGATCCTGATTTAATCAAGTTATCCAACGGTCTTCATGTCAGGCTGCTCGGTATAAAGCCAAACTATAGCAAAAAGCAGGCAATGGAGTTTTTATCAAGGAAGATTTTAAAGAGACAGGTTTATTTAAAATTCGATTCTGTAAAATACGACACCGATAATGTCTTGATGGCATATGTATATATGAAAAACAAGACTTTTATCAATGCTCACCTGATTAAACATGGATTCTGTGATATTGATACAAAATATGATTTTAAATATAAAAACAAATTTTCCTCATTCATGGAGAAAAGGACTGTTACTGTTAGTGAAGAATCAGATTAAAATCTCAAACAAAACAAAAAAGGACAAGGGATCAGACCCCGGCAAAGGATATTAACAAATGCTGGATAAGGGATTATTGTGAGTTATATTAACATTGAAAATGGGGCCGGGCTTCGGTCATACCTGAACAAGTTTGAGGAAAAAGAGTTTCATATCATTGCTTTGGATATAGAGGCGGAGTGTAATTGTCATGCCTACGGAGAAAAGTTGTGCCTGGCGCAGATATTTGATGGAGTGAACCATGTAATCATTGATCCGTTCAATATAAGCAATAATACCCTTAAACTTCTCTTTGAGAATCCAAACGTTCTAAAAGTAATGTATGATGCCGGAAGCGATTTGTCGCTGCTGAAAAACTCGGCCGGAATAGAGATAAAATCAATTCTGGATTTAAGGCCCGCGGTCGAGCTTCTTAACTATGAAAAGAAGGACCTTCATTCCATAATCGCATCTGAACTTGCGATAATCCTGGGGAAGAAAAGGAAATATCAGCAGTATAACTGGACGAAAAGACCTATTGCCGAAGAGGCAATCGATTATGCGCTCAATGATGTAAGGCATCTGCTGGAATTGAAAGACATCATCCTGGCAAAACTTTACGCAAAGAAATTGATGGAGCCCTATCTCCTGAAGAATCTGCAGGTACAGAACAAGGATTATACGAGGGCCCCGGAAGATAAATACAAAAAGATAAGTGGATACAACAGCCTTCAGAGTGACCAGAAAAAATTCTTCAGGAAAGTTTTTGATATCAGGGACAAGTATGCAAAACAGTGCAACCTCCCGCCTCATAATGTAATCCACAAACCCGATATAATCAGGATTACAAAAGATGCAGGATATATTGATCGAATACGATTTTCAAAAAGACTTGATAAGAATTTGGTCCAGGACATACTGCGGGAAATCAAAAAAGCCGCTAAAACCTTGTCAGTCGAACGACAAAGGGCTGCACGTTGACCTGCTCATTGGTTGTCTGTCCCTGATTGATAATCCCCGCAAACGCCTCCTGGTTCCTCTAATAATGCGGCGGTTTTTCGTCTTTCAGGTTTCCTCCGGGGGATATGGTGGATGAATCCCTGAGCCGGTCAATGAGGTTTTTCAGGGTCTCGTGCAGGGCATCTATCTGTTTCTGCTGATTGTAGACGGTGTCGCTCAGGTCTTTTATAGTGTTCTCCTGAAAGGCTATCCTTGTTTCAATCTCCAGCAAACGGTCTTCATTCATCCATTCACCCCCCGGCTTTTATTTTTTCTTCCCTGCTGTCTTCGGCGACTTTTTCTTTCTTTTCTTCCTGGCTGATTGCCATTGCTCATGTTCATCGATCAACTCCTGCAGGTTGAACTCCTCTGCGGATGAGCTGACAATGTCAGCGTAATCTTTTTTGTGGAGCTTTATGACCTCGATATCTTTATTGATGAGCTGCTGTATATCCTCAAGAAGTCCTTTTTCCTCCTTGCTGCAGAATGAGATTGCCACCCCCAGGTTGATGCCGCGGCCGGTCCTTCCAACCCTGTGCACGTAATTCTCGGGCTTGTCCGGAAGGTCATAGTTGATTACGTAATCGACATCAGGCACATCAATCCCGCGGGCACTGACGTCCGTGGCAATCATGATGCGGTAGTGGCCCTCCTTGAACTTTTTCATCACCTCAGACCGGTCGTCCTGTTTCTTGTCCCCGTGAAGAGTAACCGTCTCTATTTGCACCCTCTCCATGGCCTTTGCTACCCGCTCGGCACGGACCCGGGTCCTCACAAATACGATGATCTTGCTTTCCGGATTATCCTTGACAAACCTCTCAAGGAAGAACCTCTTGTCATCCATCTCCACAAACATGACAAAGTGCGAGACATTCTTTGAGACAGGGTTTTCAGGCGCTATCTGGATGCGTATTGCAGAGCTCCTGACCTGCGAGAAGGCGAGTTTTTTTATCTCCCTGTTGATCGTGGCCGAGAAGAAGAGCGTCTGATGCTTGTTCGTAAGCTTCCTCTTTACATACTTGATGTCATCAATAAACCCGATGTCAAGCATATGGTCGGCCTCGTCAAGCACAAGGGTCCTGATTCGTGAGAGGTCAACGTAGCCCTGCTTGATGAGATCAAACATCCGTCCCGGGGTTGCAATAAGTATGTCGATTCCGTCCTGAAGCCTCTTGACCTGCCGGTCCTGCTCAACCCCGCCGTACAGGGCAAAGGACTTGACCTTTGTATGCCGTGCAAGCTTTTCAAAGACCTCCCCGATCTGCATTGCCAGTTCACGCGTGGGGACCATGACAATGCACTTGATCCCATAGGAGCGCTTGCTGCTCTTCTCCCTGTGGATCATGTCAATAATGGGAATAGCAAAGGCAGCCGTCTTCCCGGTCCCGGTCTGCGCAATCGCCAGGACATCCTCGCCTTTCAGGATCGAGGGTATAGACTTGAACTGTATATTCGTAGGGCTTTTAAACCCCATCAGGTCAAGATTTTTCTTAATTGTCTCTGATATCCGGTACTTCTCAAATTTCATGTATTCACCTTGCTGCCCTTTTTAAGTTATTTCCAAACTAATAGCTACTCTTAATTATACCGGATTTGGGTGGTGTCTGTGTGACACTGAACCAGCATGGCCTTTTTGAGCTGAAGTTGTTTTTTTATATCCAAATCATCCTTTCTCATGTTATCCTTTCTTAAAGGCCTGGTTCATTGAACTCTGCGTCCTGTTTCAAATGAGAGACAAACTGAATGAAATATAGAGATGAAGAAAGCTGAAAAACCGAGAAAGTTTCCAGGATACCCAGGTAGTGAGTTGTTGTGACAGAACTACAGTTTAGATCGGAGCATACTTGTGATCAATAATGATATTTTACGCCGTATCCGCTATACATTCGATTTTGACGATTCGACAATGATTGCCATATTTGCCTTGGCTGGTTATCAGGTAACGCGGGAGCAGATCAGCGCCTGGTTAAAAAAGGATGAGGATCCCGCGTATCAGATGTGTAGCGACACCCAGCTGGCGATTTTCCTGAATGGCTTGATTAACTATAAACGGGGCAAAAAAGAAGGGCCGCAACCCGAGCCTGAGCAGCGTTTAACCAACAATATCATTTTCAGAAAATTAAGGATCGCATTAAACCTGAAAGCCGAAGACATATTGGAAATTATGGAGTTGGCTGGTCTGCACATCAGCAAACACGAGTTAAGTGCATTTTTCCGCAAACCAGGGCATAAACACTACCGTGAATGTAAGGATCAGATCCTGCGTAATTTTCTGAAAGGCGTGCAGCTTAAATATCGCGCAGATACGTAGGGGGTTATCAGAAAGATAGAGATGATTGGTGAAGAGAGAAAGAGAGCTGTCGGATGTTCCCGATAGTTATCGGGATTGCCGGCTTACTCCCGGTTTCCTGCATGCCTCACTTATGTTGCCAAGCTGTTCTGCAAGTTCAAATATATTCAACTTGCGCCTTATGATATACTGTTGTTGAGTCATGTGCCTTCCTCCTTTGGTTAAGTTTTTTTTGGGGTTAACTATTTTAACATAACCGGAAGGCCTTGACTCATTATTTCTTCATATGAGTCTTAAACTGTAAACGCTATTCGTGACTATCCCACTTTTACACACTTATTGACAAGACCCCCTTCCCGGTCCCGGTCTGTGCAATCGCCAGGACATCCTCGCCTTTCAGGATCGAGGGTATAGACTTGAACTGTATATTCGTAGGGCTTTTAAACCCCATCAGGTCAAGATTTTTCTTAATTGTCTCTGCTATCCGGTACTTCTCAAATTTCATGTATTCACCTTGTTTCTCTTCTTAGGTTCTTCCCAATATGGAAGCTACTTTTAATTATACCGGATTGGGGGAGGGTGACGCTGCCCACTATATGAATTAAACTTCTGAAATACGTAGACGCCACCCACTGCTCTTCACCCATGCCTTTTATTATCTTCACTTCCCGCTTCCTGTAAAGTTAAATATCCGACTCAAGTTACCGGACTTCTATCCTGACACAGGGGACAATGGAAGCCTTCAAAAAAATGAAAACAGATAGTGAAACTTGAAATATTGTTCAAGTTTTGCTTTTTGGGGTGGATATAAGTCAATATATTTTTGTTAAACTGAAATAATTTCATTATAATAACGGTAGACAATGAAAACCAGAGAAAATATAAATCAAAAATACCTGCCAGCAGTGAGTCGGATATTTTCGCCCGTTGTAATGGACAGCCTTGCGCTCAAAGGACATTCCGCTTACCTGTACGAGGTATGCTCAAACAGTGATATCCTTGAACAAATCAAACCATCAATGCCACTTTCACAGTTTTTTGACTGGATTTACAACGTTCTCTTCAAAAACTACAGGAATGAATATATCTACAAGAATGCAATAGCCAATAAAATCCTACTCGGCAAGCATTCCTTGAATACTTCACATATGCTAACAGAATTCCGTGTTGGCAAATGTAAGGCTGACGCAGTAGTAATAAATGGGACATCAACAGTCTACGAGATAAAATCTGAATTCGATTCCTTTGCACGTCTCGAAAGCCAAGTAAAAGCATACTATCAGATTTTCGACCATATTAATGTCATCACCTCTAATCCCCAGGCAATAAAACTTCAATCAATACTCCCCGACTCAGTTGGCATCCTGGTATTAACTGATAGAAACACTATATCAACAATCAGGGAATCAAAATCAAATAAGAAAAATATAAACCTGGACACATTGTTCGATTCTCTCAGAAAAAAAGAATATGCAAAAGTTGTCGAAGAATACTATGGAACACTACCGAATGTCCCGAACACTCGAATATACCGAGAGTGCAAAAAGCTTTTCTGTAAAATCCCTCCCGAAACAGCACATGATATAACGATGAATACTCTTCGAAAACGAAATAATACGAAGGTGCTTAAGGAGTTTATTACTAAAGCTCCGGCCTCCTTATCTGCGTATGCACTGAGTATTTGTGGTGAAAAAGAAAAAATGCGGGCATTAATGTCCAACTTTACAAGTAACATTGGCTCGGTAATTATTCCGAAACCGGCATAGGAGAAAATTACATGTATTATCCATATTTAAGGGGAAAACAGTTTGAACTGATATTGCTTCGGGATAATGCTGAGTTTTTAGCAAAGAATAACATCCATCCAATTATCGAACCGGTAAAAAGCGACTTTACAGCGTTAACACGCTCAATGAAAGCTATGAACGAGAATAGTGTTGAGTATACTCTTATAGTGAATCCTGTAGCCGGGCAGAAGCCTGTACCTTCTTCGAGCATTTTAACGGAACTTATTGAAAATGAATTTGAAAAGCTAAAAACCATATCGGTTGGTTACATGCTTCATGCTGAATCAAACATTCACGATTTAGTTGAGCTATTAGAAAAACACCCTGATTTTAATTTTTCTATTTTGCATTATGGATATACTAATGGCAAAAAGCTTGCTGCGGCAATAGATGGATATGAAAACATTAAAATCCATGTTTTCATTGATGGATTTGCCGGAAAGTTATATCAAAGGTATTTGAAAAAAGATGGAATCAAAAGAGTTTTAATTAGGGACGGATTTAAACCACAAAAAAAGAATGCACACTATCCATCTAATGAACATTTCTCTGATTTACATATTACCTTTCCTGATGAAGGAATGGATGGATTCGGTGATTATTTAATTGTTGGTGACGATTACACAGAGACCGGTGGTCCTGCATATGCTGTTGCCATTCATCTGACGTACCTTGATGACGATGATATGTTTATCTATCACTTTATTTCTGACCAGACAGATTCTCCAACCGACCCTGGGGGAAAGTTTCTTGAGGCTCTTGCAAAATTGGTAAAGAAAGTAAATAAGCCTAAATCCCTGATTTTCCGCTCAAGAGCGTGTGCTGAATATCTTAAACTTTATAAGATGCAGCATTATCCCGGACTTGGATATGTTAAAAAGCTTTCTATGCAGCATCATATTGAATTAATGGCAAACTTCATCAGCAGAGAAAGTTGATATGTATTGTTGCCCGAATTGTTTTTCTGATAATTTTTTACAAAGACATATTAACGCAGTCAGTAAGAAAAAAGGGAAGTGTTCTTTTTGCAAAACAGATAATACAACACTGATAAAGCCGGATGAATTATTTGATCGGTTTGAACCTCTCCTGGATTTGTATGAAAAAGACCGAAACGGGGTTGCACTTAATGAGCTTCTGCAAGTTGATTGGAATGTTTTTGCAATTACAGCAAATCGTATTCAACAAAAGTTATTAAAAGCAATCTCATGCAACGGCGATCTGTTAAAAGTCAAATATAACCCAGTATTTTTAATAGAACAAAAAAATGTTGAGCAATGGGAAAAATTTAGAGAGGAATTAAAACATAGAAACAGATTCTTTCCTAACGATGCACCTGATAAGAGTAATTTGGAGCCATTTGGCAAGTACATTGGTGTAATTCTCAATAAAGGCTCTCAAAATTTTTTCAGAGCAAGAACTAACATTTCTGATAAACCATACAAAATTTCACAAATGAGCAATCCACCGAAGAATTTAGTATCAAATGGGAGAGCCAATCCAATTGGAATACCTTACCTCTATTTGGCGTCATCGGTTGATACAGCAATTTCTGAAATTAGGGGCAATAAAGGAGAAATTGTCACTATTGCTGAATTCATAATGAACAAGGATATGGAATTAGCAGATTTACGTGATCCTAAAAATACTATAAGTCCATTTGAATTAAATGAAGAAAATGAATTAGAGCTTATTTATAAAAACATGCCATTTCTTACACTTCTTGGAAATGAACTGTCAAAACCAATAATACCACGGGAAGCAAATTTAGAATATCTTCCAAGTCAATACCTTTGTGAATTGCTTAAAAATATAGGTTTTCATGGAATTATTTATAAGAGTTCAATTGCGGATGGTAATAACTATGTCATTTTTGACGACAAAAAGCTTAAAGCTGTGAGAACATATCAATATCAGATTACCGATATAACAACTAAATCTAAAAAACTAAAATGAAACAGGAACTCTCTCTAACTGTGGCCTGAGGGGGCCACGCTGAAAAAGTTTCCGAGCTTTAATAGGGGCAAGGAGGCAAATGGGTAGTGTCTGGGTGACGCCGCCCGCAAGCGTTTATTTGCAAGGCAACAAACCCTGCTGTTATGCAATACTAAATATAACAACAGGGATGAATATTTAATGGAATTTTTTACAGATTTCGGTTATCTTGGCCTTTTTTTAGCCTCATTCTTAGCAGCCACGATACTGCCTTTGAGCTCTGAGGTTGTGCTTGGTTACCTTATAGCGAATGGTTATAATCCGGCGATGACCGTGGGTGTGGCAACAGTCGGAAATGTCCTGGGTGCATGTCTGAATTATGCGGTCGGACTATGGGGCAGTGGTTTATTTATTCGCAGGATATTCAGAGTATCCGAGGATGAGTTTGCAGGGGCAAAAAAGAGGTTCGAGAAATACGGCGTTGCCAGCCTGTTATTTGCGTGGGTCCCGATTATAGGTGACCCGCTGACCTTTGCAGCGGGTGTTTTAAGGATAAATATTGCCGTATTTCTGGTGCTCGTGACAGCAGGAAAACTGATACGTTATTTTGTTGTCGGGTATGCTGTCCTGTAAAAGGGGTTGAAATGAAAAAATATCCTGATAAAGGGGACGCTTGCGATAGATGACCAAGCCGTGGCATACCATTGACAGCGATGATACCCCGGACGGGTTTCTTGAGCTCAGACAGAGGAACGGGTCTGATTTTCTTATAACCATTGACGGCCGTGTGCTGATGAACTCCTGGGCCAACAGATCCGAGGTGCTGCTTTCTAAACTGGCCTGCAAATTCCTGAGCAGTAAAAAAGCCCCCAGGGTGCTCATCGGAGGACTGGGGATGGGCTGCACACTGAAGGCGGCGCTCGAAACCGATATTGACCGTGTCCCTGTATTGCAAAGGGAGTTGGCTATACTTCGGCAAGCCAGGAAAGAAGGCGGCTGCGAGAGAGGCTACAGAAAGACCGCAAAACCCGGACATTGTTGAGTCAAATCGAAAATGAAATTGTCACAAATGAAGATTTGGCTCAGTGCTTTTTGCTTCACAGGAAAATAAAAGTTCTTGTCTTTAACAAGTATAACATATTATTATTAATAACTTTTCTTATAATAAGGGGGGCGAATAAACAGTGATAGCGCAAGCCGTTAATTTGATGAACTTCATGAAGTGGCTGACCCTTGCCTTGGATGCTTCCGCGCTTCCGGACTTTTGCACTTCTGCACTGTTTTATTCTCAGTTAAATCGAAAGGATTATACCCCGTGATTCGTTTCCTTCATACCAGCGACTGGCAATTGGGTATGACCCGCCGCTTCCTTTCGGAAGAGGCCCAGGCGCGCTATACCCAGGCGCGGTTTGATGCCATACGAACAATGGGCCGTATTGCCAAAGAAAAACAATGTCAGTTTATTTTGGTGTGCGGCGATTCCTTTGAGTCAAACCAGGTAGACCGTAAAACCGTCGCACGGGCTATCGAAGCGCTCAAAGAGGTGACAGTCCCTGTTTATCTCCTACCCGGTAATCATGACCCTTTGAATGCGGCTTCCGTTTACAGCTCCAGCACTTTCGTAGAAAAGAAACCGGCCCATGTCCACATCATCGAGAATACTGCTCCTGTTCAAGTGGGTGAGGGTTTCGAACTGGTAGGCGCCCCCTGGCTGTCTAAACGACCGAACAGCAACCCAATTGTTGATTTACTCAATGCGCTTCCTCCGGCAGGGAGTATAAAGCGTATCTGCGTTGGGCATGGTATTATTGACATATTTACTCCCGATAAAGAAGCAGAAAATATGATTACGGTTTCCAGGCTTGAAGCCGCAATTTCGGAAGGCAAGGTCCATTTTATAGCTTTAGGCGATCGTCATTCTCTCACGAAAGTGGGTTCCAGCAACAGAATCTGGTATTCCGGAACCCCTGAATCCACCGATTTCCGCGAAGACCATTCAGGGTTCTGTCAAATTGTTAAAATGGATGGCGATGATGTCACTACCGAAGAAGTGCAAATCGGACAATGGCGTTTTATCGAAGAGCTGGTTGACCTGAATACCGAAGACGATGTGGAATCGCTCCGGAAAAAGCTGGAACACATCCCGAACAGGGAACGGTCAGTTGTAAAACTCGTGCTTAAAGGTTCGCTCACACTTTCTTTGCACGGGGTTCTTCAAAACCACATTCTTGCTGCTAAAGATGTTCTGGCGGGGTCCGTGATCAACGAAGACGACCTCCTCGTAATTCCCGATGATACGGACTTCATCGATCTTGGTTTTTCCGGCTTTGCCGATGCAACGGTAAAAAGGCTTCGGGATAAAATAGACCAGGGTGGGCCTGAAGGCTCCGTTGCCCGCGATGCATTCATGCTCTTTCTCCGCCTTTCCAGGGAGGGCGCATGAAGCTCCTTCATCTTAAGGTTGTCAATTACCGGGGCATCAATACACGCGAGGTAAAGTTTAGTCCCTTGGGGATTACCCGCATAGAAGGCCCGAACGAGTCAGGGAAGTCCAGTCTCGGCGAGGCCATAAACATGATCCTGGACTACCCTGACAACAGCAAAAAAAAGGACATTTTAGCCATCAAACCTGTTCATCAGGATGCGGGCCCTGAAATTGAGCTGGAAATGGAGACTGGAAAATATGTGTTTACATATTTCAAGCGTTTCCTGAAAAAGCCCGAGACCAGGCTTACTATTACAAAACCGAATCCCGAAAATATCACCGGTCGCCAGGCGCACGATCGGGCAAATGAAATTCTCAAGGAAACACTCGATGTCGATTTGTGGAAGGCCGTGTCTATCCTGCAGGGTGAGGCGATTGGCCAACCGGATCTTAAAAACAAACAGGCGTTATCTGCGGCACTCGACAAAGCCGCAGGGGTTCATCCTGCCGCCCCGCAAGAACTCGGTTTGTTCAAAAGGGTTTCGCAGGAATATGAACTCTACTATACGATTGGTCGTGGGACCGAGAATAAGGAACTCAAGGACCTGCGAAACACCCTGACCGAAAAGGAGATTGAGGTTAGATCGATTGAACAAGACATCCGTGCGCTTGAAACCGATATCGACCGTGTCCCTGTATTGCAAAGGGAGTTGGCCCAGCTCAAAAAGCAGGAAGAAGAGCTGTCTCAACAGCTGATAGATCTCACCGCGAAGCTTGAGCAAATCAGCTTGCTCGAAAACACCCTTTCCGCAGCCGCTTTAAAACAGGAAGTTGCTCAAAAAACTCTTCAGGCAGCTCAGCATGCTAAAGAAATCCGCCAGGAGATAATTAGTGCGGCAGAAAACGCTGCCAAGGCCCACAGGGAACTTCAGGAAAGCAGTGCAATGGCCCTTCCTGCATTGTCTCAGGCCCAGGAAGCTCTTAATAAAGCCAGGGCTGCGGCCGACGAAGCCGAAAGGAAAAGAAAGGAAGCGGAATCTCTTGCCGCCTTGAAGAGGGCGGATTTTGACTATTATCACGACAAGCTCGATCTTGATCAGTTATTAGAGCGCAAACAACGGATTGACCAAGCCCGTAAAGACGCTGCCCATGCAGAGACGGTGTTGGCGAAGAACAAAGTGGATGCCAGCGTCTTAGGCAGGATAAAGAAAGCTGAACTCGCATACAATAACGCCTGTGCCCGGATGGAAATAAGTTCACCAGGCATTCTCCTTCGTTCCATTTCTAAATGTCGCCTCACCATCGACGGGACCGAGGCTGTTCTCAACACTGGTGAGACTCGTAAAATATCCGTCTCAAATAAAACCACAGTGTCGCTCCCGGGCACACTTGATATCGAAATAACCGCAGGCTCCAGCATAGAAGGGCTTGCCCAAAAAGTTTCTCTCGCTCAACAGGCTCTCCAGGCCGCCTGTGCCGAAGCCGCGGTGTCAGACTCGGATGAGGCCCGAAAAGCTTTCGACGAACGCCAGGAGGCATTGCGGGGTGTTGAAAACAAAGGTCGGGTTGAGAAGGAAAATCTTAGAGATATTACTTACGAAAGCGTTGAACAAAGGTTGCGCAATCTCCAGCAGAGCGTGCCGAACTATCTTGCCGGGCGGGTTAAAGCCCCCGCGATTTGCCCGGATTTCGACACGGCAAAAAAGGAAAGGACAAAGGCCGAAGCGAATTTTCAGACTGCCAGCAATGAATTGGACAATACGCGTAAGGTCCTTGATTCTGCCCGCTCCTTCTTCGAAAGTTTAAATATAAAACATAGGGAAGCCGGGGCAAAACTTGAGCAGTTGGTCAAAGACCTCAAGCAGACTCAGGAAAACCTCGATAAGGCCCGCAGGAAAGAATCTGACGAAACACTGGAAGCCAACCTGACCGCAGCCAATCGGGCTGTGCTCTCAGAAGATACTGCATGCCGTTCAGCTGTCGCCTCCTTAGAGGCTTGCAACCCCGAACAAGTAAAAGCCCTGTCAGATTCCGCCAAAGGTTCCTTGAAAACGAGAAAAACCAGCTATGAGTCAAAAGACAAGGTGCTGACAGAGGTCCAAACCCGTCTTAGGATAATGGGCGAAGAGGGCCTTCACGAAAAATTAAACGCGGCAGAGAATCAGCTTGAACAATTGGATTTCAAAAACCGGGCGACCGAACGTAGAGCCGCCGCGGCCAAATGCCTTTTTGATATCATGCGCGAAGAGCGGGACAAGGCGAGCCGCGCTTATGTGGCCCCGCTTAAAGATAAAATTGAAAGACTTGGACGTTTGGTCTTTGACCCTTCATTTCAGGTGACTATCGACGATGATCTGAAAATTACCAGCAGAACGGTCTCTGGTGTCACGGTACCTTTCGATTCCCTTAGCGGGGGGACAAGAGAACAACTTTCTTTAATTTACCGGTTGTCGTGTTCCATGATTGTGGCAAAGGATGGCGGAACTCCGGTCATTTTGGATGATGCCCTGGGTTATACCGACCCGGAGCGTCTGAAATTGATGGGCGCTGTATTGGCGGTAGCCGCCAAGGAATGCCAGATTGTCATCTTCACCTGTGTTCCTGAAAGATATGCTTTTATTGGAGAGGCTGCTGTTGTTCCACTGTAGGGGCGTTATGGGGAGAAATAATCAAATCTTGAAATAAGATATAGAAGGGGTCTGAACAATGAACAAAGAGGAAAACCATGAAATTAATTAAGGCAGAGATAAAGAATTACAGGTTGCTACATAACGTAGCAATAACGTTTG
>ENA-ORDP01000386-ORDP01000386.1-marine-sediment-metagenome-genome-assembly--contig:-NODE-386-length-29501-cov-3.935951_pt1 | contig 29501 bp, 23 predicted proteins | sample MGYA00248627_ERZ508539 | MGnify/ENA primary metagenome ERZ508539 (study PRJEB26208, sample SAMN05571518) | marine sediment metagenome | biome: deep sea; feature: Hydrothermal vent; material... | reverse complement strand
GGCGCCTTTTACAGCCGATTGTAGCAGAAATGGATTTTTAGAGGTTCCCTATAGTGAAAACCCAGGCAGACCCGCCGAGCCTGAATATTCGATCCACATCCATTATTCGTTAAAATATTGTGTAAATGCCCTTATGATATTCCAGCTTTCGCGATAGAATGAGCCGCTTTAGGATATGTTATCGCAACAAAGTTTTAAAGCCGATATTTTCAGGGATCAAGATGTCAAACATTTACGATTATAAGGCCATTGAGGCCAAATGGCAGGGACGCTGGGACAAGTCTGGCGTGTTCAGGGTGGAGCGGGACAGACAAAAGAAAAAGTTCTACCTCCTTGAGATGTTCCCTTATCCTTCCGGTAAACTGCACGTTGGGCATCTTCGAAATTACGCGATAGGCGACGCCATCGCGCGGCGGAAACGGATGCAGGGATTCAATGTCCTCCACCCCATAGGCTGGGACTCTTTCGGCATGCCTGCTGAAAACGCGGCCATCGCGAACAAAAGCCATCCTTACAAATGGACTTCAAACAATATCGACGAGATGCGAAGCCAGTTCAAAATGATCGGCATTTCCTACGACTGGGAAAGGGAGGTGGCGACGAGCCATCCCGGCTATTACAAATGGACACAGTGGATTTTCGCCAGAATGTTCGATGAGGGGATCGCCTATCGCAAAAAATCTTTCGTAAACTGGTGCGCTACCTGCGTCACGGTTCTGGCCAATGAGCAGGTTATAGACGGGCTCTGCTGGCGGTGTGACAACAAGGTCGAGCAACAAGAAAGGGACGGGTGGTTTCTGAAAATCACCGATTACGCCGAGGATCTTCTCAAAGGTTTAAAACAGCTTGAAGGAGACTGGCCTTTGCGTGTGCTTACCATGCAGAAAAACTGGATAGGCAAATCGTTCGGCGCGCAGGTTGATTTCAAAATCGAAGGAGGAGGCGACATTACGGTTTTTACAACAAGACCGGACACGCTCTACGGGGCCACTTTCATGGCTTTGGCGCCGGAGCATCCTTTATCCCGGAAGCTAGCCTGCGGAACGGAGCTTGCGGAGGGTGTGGAAAACTTTATCAGAAAAACCGTTTCCCAAAACACAATAGAAAGATCAGCCGAAGGGGTCGAAAAAGAGGGTGTGTTCACCGGGCGCTACGCCGTAAATCCGTTAAACAACGAATTGATTCCGATATGGATCGCAAACTTCGTTCTTATTGAATATGGCTCCGGCGCGATAATGAGCGTTCCCGCCCACGATCAGCGCGATTTCGAGTTCGCGCGCAAATACGATCTTCAGATAAGAGTCGTGATCGCCGAAGATAAAAAATCTGTTGAGGAAAGTCCGGAAGAGTTGGCGCTGGATGGAGACGCGCTCGTGGAGGCGTATACCGGCGACGGCCTGATGGTAAACTCCGGCCCCTTTAACGGTCTTGATAACAGGAAAGAGGGGATGGCCAAAGTAGCCGAATATTTAAAGGAGAAGGGGATAGGAGAGCGGACTATCAATTATCGCCTGCGCGACTGGGGCGTCTCCCGCCAGAGATATTGGGGCGCTCCCATTCCGATTATATATTGCGACAAATGCGGGCCGGTGCGCGCGCCCGACGATCAACTGCCGGTGATTCTGCCGACGGATGTTGAATTTCCCGAAAGCGGGCTGTCTCCCATCGCCGGGCTCGATTCGTTTATAAACACCATATGCCCGAAGTGCGGCGGCCCCGGCAGGCGTGAAACCGACACGATGGATACGTTCATCTGCTCGTCGTGGTATTTCAACCGTTACACTTCGGCCAGGCTCAAAACTGCGCTGGCGGACAGGGAGGATGTCGATTACTGGATGCCGGTGGATCAATATGTGGGCGGAATCGAGCACGCCATACTCCATCTTCTCTACGCCCGGTTTTTCACAAAATTCCTTAATAATATCGGCGCTGTCAGTGTGAACGAGCCTTTCAGGCGATTGTTGACGCAGGGGATGGTGATTAAAGACGGCGCGAAGATGAGTAAATCGAAAGGCAACGTCGTGCCTCTCGACGGTATTGTCCGCAAATTTGGCGCGGACGCGACAAGGCTGTTCATACTCTTCGCCGCGCCGCCGGAGCGTGATCTGGAATGGAGCGACGCGGGCATCGAAGGCTCGTTCCGTTTCTTAAACCGCGTCTACAGACTGGTGGAGGGAAATATCGAATCGATAAAAAAAGGGGCCGAGGTTACCGAAGGAGCGCCTGGAAAAATTGGCGAAATGCCCAAAGACCTTTCTGTGATCGTCAGGGCCACTCACAAAACCATAGCCAAAGTAACCGCCGATTTCGACAGGTTCCAGTTCAACACAGCCATTGCCTCTGTTATGGAATTTCTAAACACGTTAACGGCTTACAAATTTAAAGACGATCCGCTCTCATGCGCCGTCCTTCGTGAAGCCGTTGAGTATATCGCGCTTTTATTGCAACCGTTCACCCCGCATTTTTCCAGCGAAATTTGGGAGATGATCGGCCATACGGAGCCTGTCACAGACGAGTTGTGGCCAGTCGCCAACGACGCATGCCTTAAAGACGAGGAAGTTTTGATAGTTGTACAGGTAAACGGAAAACTGCGCGGCAAATTCAGCGCTTCGCCGGATGTGTCAAAAGAGGAGATGGAAAAACTGGCGTTCGCCGATGAAAAAGTGAAAGGCTTTATCGGAGATAAACCGGTGCGTAAAGTGATCGTCGTCCCCGGCAAACTTGTGAACGTGGTTATATAACAAATTCTTTTAACGCAGAGCGCCAGTGACGAGGCGGCTCTCCTGTTATACGTTCGTACAGCGAAGTGTCGAGCATTGAGTTTTTGGGACGGGCCGCAAGCGTCTTGTATTCTTCCGAGCTTACGGGCGAAATTTTTACATTATCGAGCCGGGCGAGATTTAGCGCTTCCACCGCCAGGTCGTACCATGAGCAGTAGCCGGAGTTTACGGCGTTCACAATTCCTGTAGCTTTTTTTTCTATCAGCCGTCCGATGGCAAGGGCGAGGTCGTCTGTGTATGTGGGCGAGCCGATCTGGTCGTTTACCACGTTAAGTTTTCCCGCGCTTTTTCCTTTTTCTAAAATTGTGGCGACGAAGTTAGGGCCGTCGTGACCGTACAGCCACGCCGAGCGTATAATTAGCGCGCCGGGACATTTCGACAACACCTCTTTCTCACCATCCGCTTTCGATCTTGCGTAGGCGCCGATGGGGCAGGGCGGGTCATCTTCTGTATAAGGCTCTTTTTTCGCGCCGTCAAAAACATAATCGGACGAGATGTGAACAAGTTTTACGCCGGTTGACGCACAGGCTCCGGCGATATGTCCGGTAGCGGTCGCGTTAACGGCGTATGCCAAATCCGCCTCCCGCTCCGCTTTATCAACTGCGGAATAAGCGGCGCAGTTTATAAGAACGTCCAGATTGGCGCCGGATACAGCCTTATACACAGCGTCTTTGTCTGTAATGTCGAAATCGCTTTTTATAAAAGGGACTACGGTCGCTCCGGGCAGTACATTGTTAATACAGCGGACAATGGCGCTTCCCAGCAATCCCTTCGCGCCTGTGACTCCGAGTCTCATTTGCTACCGGTTCTTGTACATCTTGTCGTAATAGCCGCGATACGCTCCGCTTGTGACTTTTTCGAGCCATGCGCGATTGTTTTTATACCAGTCCACCGTTTCTTTAAGACCGTCCTCAAACTTTACAGCGGGGCGCCATCCAAGCTCGCTCTCCATCTTTGAGATATCCATCGAATAGCGGAAGTCGTGGCCGGGCCGGTCGGTCACGAATTTTTTCATCGATTTGTCTTTGCCCATCATTTCTATAAGGTGATCGGCGATTTCAATATTCTTTTTCTCGCACTGACCGCCAATGTTGTAGACATCGCCGCTTTTTCCTTTTTCCAGAATCAAGTTTATGGCGCCGCAATGATCCCGGACATGTATCCAGTCGCGCGTGTTTTCTCCAGAGCCGTATATAGGGACTTGTTTGTCGTTTAGAAGGTTGTTGATAAAAAGCGGGATCAGTTTTTCCGGGAACTGGTAGGATCCGTAGTTGTTGGAGCACCTGGTGACAATTACAGGGATCTGGTATGTGCGGTAATAAGACAGCGCCATAAAATCAGCCGAGGCTTTCGACGCCGAGTATGGGCTGGAAGGATCAATCGTGGTAGTCTCCGTGAATGAAGGATCGTCGAGCCCAAGAGAGCCGTAGACTTCATCGGTGGAAACCTGAATGAACATTCCGGCCCCATGCCGCCGGACTGCTTCTAATAGTGTGAAAGCCCCGAAAGTGTTCGTCTTTAAAAAGATGTCCGGATTATCGATCGATCTGTCGACATGGGATTCGGCGGCGAAATTTATTACAGCGTCAAACCGCTTATCCTGAGCGTCGAAAAGCTCCTCGACCAGATTGGAGTCCGCGATATCTCCTTTTACAAATTGATGCCTCGGATCATCCATGACGGAGGCCAGATTTTCAAGATTACCTGCGTATGTCAGTTTGTCGAGACTTACGATGGTATCGCCGGGATAATTTTCAAGACGGAAAAGGACATAGTTACCGCCGATAAAGCCGGCGGCCCCGGTGACTAGAATTCTCAATTTCTAGCCGTCCTTCCTGCTCCAGTCGTAGTCGATGTTGTTATCGTGAGGATCGACCCTGTGCTCATCCGGATTTTCATGATTATAAGGTTCGGTGACAACGTTCAATACCATGGCCTCGGTCGCTGAAATGCATTTAAAACCGTGAATCACCCGTTTGGGAATTTTTACGACCATCTGGTTGTCTTCACCGATGAAAAACTCATTAAGTTTCCCGTGGGTAGGGGAGTCCTCGCGTCCGTCGTAAAGAACCACTTTCATCATTCCCCGGAGCACGGTGAAATGATCGTCCTGAAAGTTATGGAAATGCCAGGCTTTGACTACTCCTGGATACGCGGTAGTAATATACACTTGGCCGAATTTACCGAATATTTCATCATCGTGGCGGAGAATCTCCATTAATTTTCCCCGTTCATCGGGAATTACTTTCAGTTTTTTTACCGCCACTCCCTCTATAAAAGGCACGTTATCCTCATCAATCCAGGTTAATCTTTTAACAGCTGGGTGTAGATAAGGGTCCCGACGATGCCAAAAAAGGCGATACCGGCCATGATAAAAGGACCTATGCTTGAAATTATGTCGTTTTTAAGAATGACAAACGTGACGAAAAGGTATCCGACGGCGGGAATAATGATCAGAGCGTTCTGGCCGATGGCCGTTGTTTTAGGATGCATCATCATAGCGATAATTAACACCAGCGGAGCCAGAACGTAAGGATTCATCAGGACAACTAACCAATCGGCGTTGTTTACCCATTCGAAAAGCATATCGAAGTCGTAATTGTCGATAAAATACTTAAAATTTTCTTTCAGCACAGGATCAATCACCTAAAAGGTTTAGCGGAATCGTCTAACAATAGGACGTAAAACTTAAATTGTCAACTCATTGGAGTTTGACGACAATCTTCCGCAACTTCTGATAAGATATGTTATGTTAACTAGGATAACGGGTGGCTTTGGCCGTGCGATTGCGCCATAGGCCCCTGCATTGACAGACCTGTTAATAGCGCTATTATATGGTTATATAAGAGGCCTTAATGGAGATGAAAATGAACGTTAAATTTTCCGAGGATTTGATCCCCCTTGCCGATTTAAAGGTCAACCCCAGTCGAGTAATCAGGCATACCACCGAGGCGCATCGCCCTGTACTTCTGACGAACCGGGGACGAGGAGTCGCTGTGCTCCAGTCGGTCAAAGATTTTGAGAAGAGTGAAGAAGAACGTGATTTTATGCGCGCGGTAATCGCTGGTTTAGCCGATATTGACAAGGGTAGCGAAGTGTCGCTGTCTGATGCCACAATCCGCCTTGGCCTTGAATAGCGCCATCCCCTATGCAGATAACCTTAACAGAGTCTGCGGTCCGTGACCTTGAGGATATTCGAGACTGGTATACGGAACAGGGCGCGGCAGATGTTGGGGGCCGTTTGGTTTCTGAGATACTTCAACAGGTCGAGGGTCTTGACACCCATTCTGAGAAAGGGCGAATTGTTCCCGAATTTGGGCAATTATTCTTGCGGGAACTGATCCACCCGCCTTTTCGCATCGTATACAGAATTGACGCGCAGACCATTCGGGTTGTTCGCGTTTGGCGTAGTGAACGCCTTTTCCGTTTTCCTCCAGATTGAAGCCCCCTATGAAGGGACTAGTCAGACATCAAGACTGGTCGCGGACGAAACTATAAAAGCCTCCGAATTCTCTTTAATAAAATCATATCTGGCTGATGCGTCCTTGCCCATTAGTCTGGAAAAAGCGTTGTCGGTGGCGGCATGATCGTCTACGGAAACCCTGAGGAGCAGACGGCTCGCCGGGGCCATGGTTGTTTCTTTTAAAGTTTTGGCGGGCATTTCCCCGAGGCCTTTGTATCTTTGAATATCAGGTTTTCGGTTTCCGTTCAGTCCGGAGATAATTTTATCCCTTTCAATATCGTCGTGAACGTAATGCACTTTCTCCCCTATCTTGATGCGGAAAAGCGGCGGTCTTGCCAGGTATATATTTCCTTTTGCGATAAGCTCCGGCATATAGCGGAAAAAAAATGTCAGCAGTAGAGCGCTAATATGAGCTCCGTCAACATCAGCGTCGGTCATAATAATAATCTTCCCGTAACGCAGTTTGGAATAATCGAACTCGGCGCCCATGCCGGTTCCTACGGAAGTGACCAGCGATTTTATTTCGTTGTTGTTGGCGAGTTTTTGCGGTGTGGCGTTCTCGACGTTTAATATTTTTCCTCTGAGCGGCAGTACAGCCTGGGTCTTGCGGTCTCGCGCCTGCTTCGAAGAGCCTCCCGCAGAATCCCCCTCGACAATAAACAGCTCGCTTGTATCAGGATCGGTCGAGGCGCAATCAGCCAGTTTCCCCGGTAGCGTAAGCCTGTGACTTATCAAGGTTTTGCGAAGAACAGATTCTTTGGCTGTGCGCGACGCCATCCTGGCCTGCGCCGCCAGCGCAACCCTGCTGACAACCGCTTCAGCTATGGATGGATGCTCCAGAAGAAAGCGCTCGAAAGCTACTTTGACGCTTGCCTCTACGGCTCCGGTGGCTTCCGGGTTGTTCAGCTTTTCTTTGGTCTGCCCCTGAAATTGTGGATTTGAAAGAAATACGGACAAGACCGCCGTAAGCCCTTCCCTGACATCCTCCGCAGTTATCGTAACGCCTTTGCTTTTCCCGTTTCTGCGCTCAAGATGATCCCGGATGGTTTTTGTCAGGGCGTTTCGAAGTCCCGCCTCATGAGAGCCGCCGTCTGATGTAAACACCGAATTGGCGTATGAGTATATTCTCGATTCGGTCTCCTCTGTCCACTGCAAAGCAAGCTCGACCTGGAATCCGTTTACACCACGATGGTAAAAGTATTCGCTTCCCACCCTTTTTCTGTTGGCGAGCAGTTTATCCAGGTAATCACGGATTCCGTTTTCGTAATGAAATGTATGTGAGGATTTATCGGTCTCATCTATCACTTCAATGGTCAGCCCGGAGTTCAAAAAGGCTTTGGTCTCCGCCCTTTCCATAATCAGTTTCTTATTGAATTTTATCTTTTTGAAAATCTTTGGATCAGGGGCAAAAGCTATTTTCGTCCCGGTTCCCCTGGCCTTTTTTCCTTTTATCAGCTTGCCGGAGGGTTTGCCGCGCATATACTTCTGGCTCCAGTAAAAGCCGCTTCGCTTGATTGTGACATCCATCTTTTCTGAAAGAGCGTTAACCACCGATATGCCGACACCATGCAATCCGCCGGACGAAGAATAGCTTTTGTTGGAGAACTTGGCGCCGGAATGAAGCATAGTCATTATTATCTCAAGCGCCGGTTTTTTATATTTTGGATGCTTGTCCACCGGTATTCCCCTGCCGTTGTCCTCCACCGTGATGGCTCCATCGAGGCATACGGTAACGGTTATGCGATCACAAAACCCGTTTATGGCCTCGTCCACCGCATTATCGAGCGCCTCCCACACCAGATGGTGAAGGCCGGTGGAGTCGACCCCTCCAATATACATCGCAGGGCGGACCCGGACAGGCTCCAGCCCTTCGAGAACATCTATATCTTTAGCCGTGTATTTTGTCATGATTAACTGCTACCTACCCTCTGACAAGCCCCACAAGTTTCTTGCGCCGCGCGCCAACGACCCTTCCCACGGTTCCCCTGGCGCCCTTGTCGAGGCTGGATATTTTTATTGTGTTGTCTTTCCCGCTCATATAGATGAGTGTTACTTTATCGTTTTTATCGACGACCTTAAATCCCAACAGTCTTGCGCCAGGTTTCATTTTCATAAGACGCGCCCCCGCTCCGGCTCCGCCTAAAAGCGGAACTTCTTTCAATTGGCAAAGCAAACCCCGCCCGTCGCTCGATAAGGTAAAAAGAAGCGCGCCCGTAATCAGATTTACTCCAAACAGAGCGTCATCTCCCTTGAGGTTTGCGATTTTACGTCCGTTCTTATTGGTCTCCACAAGCGAATCGGCGCAGAGCCTGAACCCCATTCCGTTTTCGGTGACTATTAAAAGCTCATCGCCCTGCCCTATGATCTCGCCATACGCTCTCGCCGATTGGCCATCGGACCGACTGCTAAAAAGCGCACCCTGGGAAGGTTGCGCTCTATCATTGGCCGCTTTGGGCGCCGCGCCAATTGGGTCTGGCTGAGCAAAACCTATTACCGATATAATCCTTTCCTTGTCCGCAAATTTGAACAGCGACTGGATCGGATCGCCAAAGCCGGTTGTCTGGATGATATCAAGAGCCCGCAGGCCGTAAACTTTCCCTGCCGATGTAAAAAAGCAGACAATGTCCTTTGTGTTTACCTGAATCAACGATAAAAGGCCGTCCCCGTTTTTGAACCTGAGGGTATCCGGGCTTGCTACGTTTCTCGCCCTTCGCACCCAGCCGTCATTCGATACTATGACATGGGTGTCTTCATGGTCGATGAAGTCTTCCGCGCTATACTCTTGCTCCGCTCCAATAGAGGCTATAACTCTGGTTTTGCGGTTGTCGCCGTAAGTGTCCCGGATTAGAACAAGCTCTTTTCTTACAAGTTTCCAGAGCCTTGCTTTGCTACCAAGAACACCTCTTATAATCTCCCGTTCGGCCTCTTTCTCCGCTTTCTCCTTTCGTATTCTGGAAATCTCCAACCCGACCAGAGCGGACAGCCTCAGGTCGAGGATTGCGCTGGCCTGGGTTTCATCCAGTCTGAAACGCTGAATCAGGCCGTTTTTCGCGTCGTCTCTTGTTTTTGATTTTCTGATAATTGCAATGGCTTCGTCGAGGCTTTTGTAGACTTTGGCCAGCGCCGACAGAATGTGCAAACGCTCTTCGATGATTCTCAATTCGTAAGTCAAACGTTTTTGAGTAGTTTCATACCTAAAGTCGAGAAACGACTTTAACATCTGTCTTAAGGTGTGTCTTAAAGGTTTCGACTCAGGCGTAAGAGCGGTCATGTTCACAGCAAAATTGACCTGCAAGTCGGTGTGCTTGAAAATATAGGCCATTACCTTGTCTGCCTCCACCGTCTGGCCTTTCGGCTCCAGAACGATCCTGATATCCTCAGTCGACTCGTCCCGGATATCAACGATGGCCTGCAGTTTTTTCGATATGATCAAGTCTGCTATTTTTTCTATCAGGCTTGTTTTATTCACCGCGTATGGAATGGAAGTGATGATGATATGCCATTTGCCCCGCCCTATCGATTCTGTCACCCATTCACCCCTGACCTTTAGCGGGCCCCTGCCCGACTCATACACACCAAGAAGATCAGATTTGGAGGCTAGAAGCTGACCGCCGGTAGGGAAATCCGGGCCTTTGATATGCTTTAAGAGGTCTTTTGTCTCAAGTTTCGGTTTATCAACAAGGTCGATCAGCGCCTTCATGGTTTCTGTCAGGTTGTGCGGAGGAATATTGGTCGCGATACCCACAGCTATTCCTGAAGAGCCGTTTACCATCAGATTCGGAAAGCGGGCCGGCATAAGCCTCGGCTCCGTCTGTGTCGAGTCGTATGTCGGAACAAAATCGACGGTCTCTTTTTGGAGGTCCTCCAGCAATTCTCCGGCCAGCCGGGTCAGCCTGGCTTCTGTGTAGCGCATTGCGGCGGCGGGGTCGCCGTCTATATTTCCGAAATTGCCTTGTCCCTCAATCAAAGGGTATCTCAAGGAGAAATCCTGGGCCAGGCGCACCATCGTGTCGTAAGCCGCCTGGTCGCCGTGAGGATGATATTTTCCGATAACATCTCCCACGACAGTCGCCGATTTCCTGAATTTCGCTGTATGCCCCAGCCTGAGCTGGTTCATTGAGTAAAGAACGCGCCTGTGCACCGGTTTGAGTCCGTCCCTGACGTCTGGAAGCGCTCGTGATACAATAGTCGACAGCGCGTAGGAAAGGAATCTTGTTTCAAGCTCCTGCTTGAGAATGGTCTTTTGCGGAGGGTTTACTTTTGTTGTTTCTTTCTTTTTGGATTTCGACTTTGCGGACATGAGCTTTTTTGGAAAAGGTTATTTCACTTTCAGGTCAATAAGTTAAATAAGTCTAAGAAGACATAAATAATTCAACATAGTATAACATATGCAATGTATCTGTCCATATTCTATATTCAGTAGCTTTATTTTTCGTTCCGACAGGCTGTTACGTACATCTTCCTTGTTTATTCATTCGAATTGCTGTAAATTAGCATCAATTAGTTTAATTTAGATATAATTATGGTATGTAGTAAAACAGTCGTGGGGTCAGCGGCCTTTTGGGTTATAGTTTATTTCAGCGCCGCCGCTACTGCGTCTGGAAATCCTTTTCTTGAAAACCATATTAAATCTCTGGGGCCTGATTCGCCATCATCCGGCCGGCATGTTGTCGCGCGTCCCGGAAATACTGCTCGCCCGGAACTAATTTTTAAAAAACGATCCGTATTTCCTCTCCCCGCCCAGTTGCGCCCTCGCGTTAATTTCTGGAAAAAAATCTACTCTGTCTATACAACCGGCCAGGTGGTCATTCATGATAAAGAAAACCTGAGCATTATTTATGAGGTTGTGAATCTTAACAGGAAGTTCAAGAATCCAAAACCGGGCTCCAGGGCGGTGCGCAGATACCTGAAAAGCAGGCGAAGAATAATTTCCGGAATTTTGAAAAAACTTTATAAAAACAAGGGAAAGGCCTACACCTCGCAGGAGCGCGCCATAGCGGCGAAATTATCTGGCGTAAGGGGCTACAAAAAATATAAGAGCGCTTCAAGAAATGTGCGCTGGCAACTTGGACAGGCGGACAAATTCAAGCGGGGATTAAAACGATCCGGTCTTTATCTTGGCCAGATGCGGAAGATTTTCCGCTCACACGGATTGCCCGAAGAGCTCACCGCCCTGCCCCACGTCGAGTCTTCTTTCAATTACAACGCCTATTCCAGCGCTGGAGCCGCCGGTATCTGGCAGTTCATGCGGAGGACCGGCAGACTGTTTATGAAAATAAACTACACAGTGGATGAAAGACGCGATCCAATAATCTCCACTCACGCCGCGGCGAAACTGTTAAAACAAAATTACAAAAGGCTTCGCTCCTGGCCTCTTGCGATTACAGCGTACAATCATGGAACCAACGGCATGGCCAGGGCGAAAAGGCGCCACGGTGATAATATAGTCAGGATCATAGAAAGTTACAGGAGCCGCAGTTTTGGTTTTGCGTCGAAAAATTTCTACGCCGAATTCCTCGCCGCGCTGGACGTAGCCAGCAACTATAAGCGTCATTTCGGCAATATCGATTTTCTTCCTGAGATAAGGCAGAAGGAAGTGATTTTGCCGAGCTATGTATCCGCCAGAACCATCGCTAAAAGGCTGGGCGTATCCGTGGATACTTTGCGCTCGCATAACCGCGCTCTTCGCAAAAGCGTCTGGAAAGGAAACCGCCGCATTCCCAGGGGTTATAAACTCAAGGTTCCCGCGCAACTAGCGGCGAAAGCGCAAAGCGCCCTTGCGAGCCTGCCGGGCAATGAAAAGTTTTCGTCTCAAAAACATAGCGGATACCATATCGTGAGGCGTGGAGACACTCTTTCGGCTGTGGCCAGCTTTTACCGCTCTTCCATCGGAGAGCTAAAAGACGCCAACGGGCTCGACTCAAACCTGATTCTGGTTGGCCAAAAGCTGAGGATACCCGGGGCAAGTAAAAGCAGAAGAAAGCGGGTCGCCTCCAGACCGTCGTCTTCTATCAGCTCCAAACATACAGCCAGAACGGTTAACGGGGAGTCGATGTTTTATTATGTGAAAAAAGGCGATACTCTGTCATCCATCGCAAAACGGCACGGCGTGACGGTATCTACTCTTGTAAAGTTCAACTCTCTGTCAAGGCGCTCGGTTATATATCCGGGACAAAAACTTGGAATGACGGCGGCTGTGCCCCAGGTGAAAAAAGTGGCTTACAGCAAGCTGATCGACATAGAGAAGAAGAAAATAAAAACCGCGCCTGAAGCGGGAGAGAACAAGATAGCTAAAGGTAAAAACAAAACCCCGAAAGCAGTAGGCAGAAACGAGCTTATCTTGCTGGGCGGGCCTAATCTTTTTATTCGGGCTGATCGTTTCGATGTGCGGAAAACCGGACGGAATCTTGCGGAGCTGACTGTTAAACCGGAAGAGACGCTGGGCCATTACGCGGAATGGGCGAAGGTCAGTGTCTCAAAGATTCGCCGGATCAACAAAATTCCTAAATCCAGCAAAATCCATATAGGGGGTAGAGTAAAAATTCCCCTTTCCCGCGTTACCGACGAGCAGTTCGAGCGCAAACGGCTGGAGTACTACCTCCAGCTGTATGAAGATTTTTTCGACGCGTACAGCATAGAGGAAGCCAACAAGGTAATGGTCAAAAGCGGCCAGTCTTTGTGGGAGCTTTGCGTCAAAGAGTATGACGCTCCTTTATGGCTGGTCACTCTTTATAATCCAGACCTGGAGCTTGGCAAACTACACCCCGGAGACTCGATCACAATCCCGACCATAGTTAAAAAATAACCGGGCGGCGCCGCGTCAAATCTTCGAAAACTTGTCTTTGGAAATTCCGCACTCCGGGCAAACCCAGTCGTCTGGAATTTCTTCGAAAGGTGTTCCGGGAGCGATACCACCATCGGGATCGCCCACTTCGGGATCGTAAATAAAGCCGCAAATATCGCAGATGTACATTATGCAAACCTCTATGCTAGCGTTTATTATTCTGGTTCACGGGATTTGAACCACCAGAGGATCGGACCGCTTCCCTTCCAGATTGTCAGTGTCTTTGGCGGAAACCGCGTATTGCGCCGATTTTCCTTTTTTCACCTTTTTTATCTTGAAAACGTTTTCGTTAGAAGCGCCATCTTTCGTCCATCCGAACAACCTTTTTCTCCAGATGATGTATTTATCAATATCGATCTCTTCATTTTTATCCCACTTTAAAAACCATTCATCTCCATCCACTTCCCATTTTAAGCCTTTAACCGTTTCAGGCGGTTTTTTGGTCGTAGCGGAAATCATTTCTGAAAGCTCGCCTTCAAGCTTATCTTTATCTATCGCTCTTATTTTGTAGTAATAGATTTTACCATCCTTGAGCGCCTGATCCAGAAAGTAAGATTTATCCGCCGGAACTTCGGTTATCTTCTTAAACACGCCATCTTCCGCGTCTGACCTGAATATCTGATACGATTTTATCTTGATGTCCGGGTTTTTTCTCCAGCTTAGAGGAATTTCCCTGGGTCTGCTTTCCGCCGCTTTAATGTTTTCCGGCGGCGCGGGAACCGGTCTTGTCATCACCGAAATCACTTCACCCATTTCCGATTTGGCGTCAACCCGGTTATAGGCCTGTATCCTGTAAAAATATAAATTGGAGCTTTTAAGCTTCTTCTTTTTTACGAACAAGCCAGACCCGCCGCCATCAACATATGACGTTTTTTCTCTGCCTTTTATTTTCGCTATCTGCAAGAAAGTGTCTTCTTCCGCCTCCGCTCTGTAAATAATGTATCCGCGCACATTATCATCGGGGTGAGCTTCCCATTTGAGGGGAACTTTATTGGCCTGCCACCCTTTTCCTTCAAAACCGGTGGGAATGGCGGGTGGATCAGAGGTGGTGGCGCCAGCAGGATCGCTTTTTACCCCTTCACTGCCATACGGACTGTACGCCGAGATGGAATAGTAATAAGTTTTTGAGTCTGCAAGCTCAGGCGCGGCTTTAGAGCCGCCATTTAAATCATCATATTCAACGACCTTGCGCCCTTTGATATCCGCGATCAATTTATATGAGCCGTCTTTACTTTGGCTACGGTAAATTTTGTATCCGGCCACTTCGGCGTTATCGTGGAGGCTCCATTTTATATGCGCGGATCGAATGGAGCCGGAGCTGGCCGATAGTCCGGCCGGAGGTTTTGGAGGCCCCAATGACACAACGGAAACGGTTGCGGATTCAGGGCTTTCCCGGCCTACAATATTGATCGTGGTGACCTTGTAAAAATAGGTCGTGGAATCGTCCACAGGATGTTTTTCAGAATGTTGATCGATAAAGGCTACCGCGTCAGCATTCTTGATTTTACCGATTTTTATGAACTGCCCATCGGCTGATTGAGATCTGTAGATATAGAATGCTTTTACTTCAGGATCTGTTTGAAGCTTCCAGTTGATCTCGATTTTTCTGAAACCAGCCGGCATGGCCGCGACGCCTGACGGCGCGGATGTGTGTCTGCGCACACTGTCGCCCTTACGGATATCTTTGGCGTTTTTTATAAATTTAACATCCGATAGAGAGTCACCGACCGAAATGACCTCAAGGACGCCGACGTATTCCAGTTTGACGCGGATGACGCCTCCATCGGCCGGATCGGTTATTTTCTCCTTTTCACGAACCGCTACAAACTTGTCACCTCTTTTCAGACCGGCTTTTTCGCCAATGCTTATTATCCCCCTATCCTTTTTCTTGTCGGCCTCGACAACGATCCCTTCCCGGAAAAAACCATCAGTCTCTTCCGTGGCGCCGCCGACTTTCGCGGCCTTCTTGCGCCCGCTACCAGACATTAAGCGGACGACATCGCCCTTTTTTATTTTGCTTCCTTCAACAACCTTGACGCTGGATATCTTGTCGAGCGAATCGACGACTTCCAGAGTCGCCTTTTTTTCCCCTGGAATCGTATAGGCCTTGCCAGAGGGATCTTTAACCGTTTTTTCCCCTTTGATGACTTCGAGCCTGAGACCGACCGTTACGCCATTGCTCCGACCGGCGTTAATCCAGATTGTCCCGTCCTTTTGCACATCGATAATAAAACCTCTCCACGATTTGGAGGAGACATCATCTTTCGATTTCCCGCTTTTTGCTTTATCCGCCGAATACGCGATATGAGCGGGAGTAACGACGGAAAACATAATTAAGGAAAATATCAGAAGAAAAGGCGGGGAATAAAAATATCTATAAACTGTTCTCACCACTTATCCCCCTGCGTAATTTTCGCAGCGCTATTTTTAAACAGCTTTCCTGCGGTCATGAGATAAAACCGTATGATCGATGAATAATTCTGGTTATTGATCCAGTTTGCCGAAATCACTCGGCTTTACGTTATCGATCCATTTTTTGAACTGATCTTCTTTATCGATCTGCTCCTGCGATATATTCAGCTCAAAATCTTTTGCGTTATCGAGCACCTTTGTGGTGACAAATATCGGAGCCTCCACTCTCAAGGCTACCGCGATAGCGTCTGAAGGGCGCGAATCTATTTCTATCACGCCCCTGTCAGTGTTAATGGAGATAACGGCGTAAAAAGTGTTGTCTTTCAGGTCGTTTACGCAGATATGGCTCACATCGACATTGATACCCGTAAGCAGATTTTTTATCAGATCGTGCGTCATTGGCCTGGGAGTTATTACTGTCTCCATCTGGAGGGCTATGGCAGTAGCTTCCGGGTAACCGACCCATATGGGAAGCGATTTCCCCCCTTCTTTATCCTTGAGGATAATAATAGGCGTATTGGTAAGAGGATCGAATACCAATCCCTCGACCTTCATCTCAATCATGTCATTGTCAGAACTCATGCTCTCTTATCCTCTGGAAATAGGATTCACCACCTGTCCATCCAGACTGTACTTGCCAGCCCTGTCGATCCTGATATTGATAATTTTCCCAGTATAATCAATATCCGACTGAAAGTGAACAATCAGATTTTGAGGTGTTCTCCCTGTATATCTGGCTCTCTCTTTTTTACTGCGGCCTTCTACAAGTATTTCAACCTCCTCGCCCACCCATTTCCCATACTTTTTGTTAGTGATCTCATTTTGCAGTTGCGTAATTCTCTCGAATCGTTCGCTGACGATAAAATCGCTTACCTGATCGGAGAATTGAACAGCGGCGGTTCCCCTGCGTGGCGAATATTTAAACAAAAATATGTTGTAAAATTCGATATTTTTTAAAGCATTATAAGTGGCTTCGAAATCTTCGTCCGTTTCACCCGGAAAACCGATTATCAAATCGGTGGTAAGAGCGATATCCGTCACTTTTTTACTCAATATCTCCACTTTTTCATAATAGTGGGAAATGGTGTAGATACGGTTCATCCTCTTTAGAATTTTATCCGATCCAGACTGCAATGGAAGATGAAGCGCCGGGGTCACTTTAGGCAAATCGGCCATAGCCTCCATTAATTTAACTGAAAGGTCTTTAGGATGGCTTGTTACAAAGCGTATCCGCTCTATACCGTCTATTCTACCTACCTCCTCCAGCAATTCCGGGAAATCCATCGCCCCATTTTTTAAAAGGCCGCTTCCGTAACTATTTACATTTTGCCCTAAAAGGGTGACTTCCTTGTAACCCCCATCTGCCAGCGCGCGAATTTCTTTTACAATCGACTCAGGGCTCCGGCTCCTTTCCCCGCCACGTGTATAAGGCACGATGCAATAAGAGCAGTAGTTGTCGCACCCCTCCATGATAGAGACCCAACCAGATATTTTAGACTCTCTGTTCATCGAAAATTCATCAAGTTTGCCGGTGTCTGAAGTATCCACCTGTGGCTCGCCCGTTTGCCTGAACCGCTCTAGCATAGCGGGGATATTCTCCAAAGCTCGCGGTCCGATGACAAGATCGACCATCGATTCCCTTTTTATGATCGCGCGCGCCTGATCTTGCGCCACGCACCCGGCCACACCGATGACAAGTTTTTTGTTCGCCTCTTTCAGGGGGCGCAGGCGGCCAAGAAGCGAGAAAAATTTCTGCTCGGCTTTGTCCCGGACGGAGCATGTGTTGATGACAAGAAAATCGGCTTCTTCCCGCTGTTGCGTCAGATCGTACTCGCCGGAAAGGAGGCCCGCAATCCGCTCGGAGTCGTGCTTGTTCATCTGGCATCCCAGCGTGACCAGAGCCAGCTTCTTTTTTTGAACCGTTACCATAGTTTAAGTTTATGAAGGCTTTGATATAGTGTCAATATAGAGAACCTCTAATAATCCATTTCTGCTACAATCGGCTGTAATTCAAGAGAACACTTTTGATTTTAGATCGTGGCCGTCAGTGTTTTATATTTTGATAAGGATTAGATTATGACAGACCCTTTCCATGATGTCGTGGATCAAATTCAGCGCGCCGCCGCTTACATAAAACTGGAGGAAAAATATCCGAATGGAAAGATGATAGAGCGGATAACCATTTCCAACAAGATAATCCGGTTCAAGGCGATTATCAGCATGGGCGACGGCTCTATAAATGTTTTTCAATGCTATCGTGTACAGCACTCGGACACTCTTGGCCCCTATAAAGGAGGGACAAGGCTTCATCCCACGGTTAATATGGATGAAGTAAAAGCGTTGGCCACTTTAATGACCCTGAAGACGGCCCTGGTGGAAGTGCCTTTCGGCGGCGGCAAAGGCGGGATTTGCGTAAACCCGAAAGACCTCACAGATTCAGAGCTTGAAAGACTCATAAGAAAATATACATACCGCCTCCTCAATGATATCGGCCCTAACGTGGATATACCAGCTCCCGACGTGAACACAGGCCCCAGGGAAATGGCCTGGGTTTATGACGAATATCGCAAATACCGGGAAGACGCTAAAGCTGTGGTTACAGGAAAACCGGTAGAGCTTGGCGGATCGCTGGGGCGTACAGAGGCGACCGGGTTCGGCGTGGCCAAAGCGCTTGTTTACGCTTTAAAAGATATGGATATTCTAAAAACCCCTTCAATCGCCATTCAAGGTTTCGGTAATGTCGGGATTCATGCCGCTATCTGGCTTGGCAGGAAAGGTTTTAAAATCGTGGCGGTAAGCGACTCGTCCGGATGTGTCGAAAACAGAAAAGGACTCGACATTAACGCTCTTGTAAGGCACAAAAAGAAAACCGGAAAAGTCTCAGGTTTTAAAGGCGCTCGATCCCGCGTTGACATAATTTCATGCAAAGCCGATATTTTTATGCCATGCTCCCTGGGCCACTCGATCCGCAAAGAGAATGTCGATAAACTTTCCGCCAGATTGATTGTTGAGGGGGCCAACGCCCCGGTCTCGATGGATGCGGAAAAAATCCTGGAGAAAAAAGGCGTGAAAATTATTCCAGATATACTGGCCAACTCCGGGGGGGTTATTGTCTCGTATTTCGAGTGGGCCCAAAACAGGGAAGGTTTTTACTGGGATCTTGCGCTTGTCGAGGAGAGGATGGAGAAAAAACTTTATAACGCTTATATAAAAGTAGAAGACTATGCAAAAGAGCATGGTCTGTCCATGCGAAAGGCGGCGTATTGTCTGGCTATAGAGCGAGTAGCGAACGCTACACAAGCCCGTGGCGTTCAGTAAAAAGCCCATAAAAATCAATGGTATAAGATAAGTTCTTAATGTTACGCTTTAATGTCCCTCCCCTGTCTGGCCCTTTCATAAATAAGAATAGCGGTCAAGGTCAATAAATATCCAGCCGCCATCGCAAGCGCTCCCGGGCCGTCGTTTATAGTATCTCTTGTCTGATGAATAAGAACGAGAAATACAAGCGGATAAACGATGGCTATCAACTCTGGAGACCGGAACTTACGCTTAGAGATATCGCTCAGAAAATAGGAGACACCTATATAAAAAACCCAGCCGGAGAAGAGGCCCGCCGATATATGAAAGTAGTATTCCCTCACATGATCCCTGTCCATTCCTTCAAAAGAGAGACCAAAGCTGTAAATTCTGGATACTCCGGTTACAGCAAGAATAAGTATCGGGAAAAGATGAAATAAACGTCCGTAATTTGCCATGGCAGAGGTTATCGACTACATCGATTTGGCGAGCTTGCGGAACTGAAGCCCGTAAAGCATTTCAAGGTAGCGCCTCGTCTCAGCGCGCTCAAGGTTCGTCACGAATTTCCAAAACCCGTATACTCTTGAAAGTGTCATCATCCGCTCAGCGTATAAATCCCAGGTGTACCTGCTTTTTACTCGTTCTATAGCGCCATTGGAAATAGTTTCCCAATGATCTTTAACCACGAGACATTTGGCGAGAAAATCGGCTATAAGCTCCGCCGATCCGTTCCCGTGGTTTGGGTCTATATGAAAACCTGATACGCCATGCTCGATAATCTCAAGCGGGCCGCCATAGCATGTAGCGAAGGTGGGAAGGCCGGTTGTCATGGCTTCGATAACCGTAAGACCGAACGCCTCGAACAGCGCGGGCTGGACGAAAACGCCCCGATGATCCGCGACAAACCTGTATATCTCTCCGGTCATCTGTTTATCAAGATGAATACCCAACCACTTTATATGGCCATCAAGCTTAAACTCGTCGATCAAATGATGGAGACGGTTGATCTGATCCCTCTCTTCATCGTCGTCAGACATGTTCGGGTCCGTTTTTCCGCCTACCACCAGGACATTCGCAAGATCACGCAGTCGTTTTGACTTTCCATACCATTCGACAAAACCGGTTACATTCTTGATCTGGTCGAAGCGCGCCATCGTAAAAAGAATAGGCTTACCGCTATCGCTCAGTACGCCTCTCATCTCTGGATTGTTTTCTTCTCCAAAAACCATTTCACGAATCTGATCGGAATGCTCTGCTATTCGCCTGGCATGTTCGCTGTAGGGAAAAAATATTTCCTGATTGGCGCCTGGCGACACAATGTTGAATTTGGGATCGAACATGTTAATGCCGTTAACAACACGGTAAAGCCCCGGCATGGTGAAAGCTCCATAGCTTTCGTATTGTCCCACGCTATCTTTTTTCCCGGCGATTTCCTGATATGTGCTGGTGATGATAAAATCGGCGGTGTTCATGGCGATAAGGTCAGCCGTGAACTGGCATGAAAAATGATATTTTTCCTCGTTATCTTTCCAGTAAAGATCCGAGTAGAGGTATTTTGTTTTTTCAAGAGCGTGGGCTATATTGCACTGCGTAACGTGAAGCCTTCCGGAAAGTATGGAGGCCACAAGATTCCCGTCGGAGTAGTTTCCTATAAGAAGATCGGGACGGGCGCCAAGCTCGCCGGTCAGCTCGCCCTCCACATCAAGGGCGAATCGCTCGATAAAAGGCCATACTTCGAAACGTGAAATCCAATGCGGAACAACTTCACCCGATTCGTACCGGAATGGAACGCGCAGTATGCGGGCGTTCTCTGTTCCGTCGATACGCTCAATACGCTGATCGCATTTTGTGTCGCCAGCTTCTGGTATCAGCCTGGTGACCACAACTATCTGAGGCTCCAAATCCAGCCCCTGCTCCGCAAGGCGCCGCCGCATCTCCTTTTCCAGCGCTCTGACCTGATCGAGTATGTAGACCACCTGCCCGCCTGTATCCGGCTTTCCCAGAACGTTTTCCTGACCGAAATATCCGTGAGGTGAGAAAATGGCGATATTAAAAATCATCGGAATGCTTCCCAGAAATCGCTCAAGATTGGCCGGATCGGGGGCCTCAAGAATATCCGAGACGAGTCTTAGCGTGTAGCGCATTATATCCACTGTTTTCCCCCACCCCTGCTCGAACCCTAAAGCCCGCATTTTTTTTCCCACCTTTTTCCATTTGGTGTGTACCGGCTGGGTTTCAAGGTATTCATCAGCGATCCGTAATGCGCGGCGAAGCTCGGCCACTTCCTTTATTTTGCCGTTTAGCAGTAATTGCACGCCATTGTATTGGTGCACACTCATAAAATCGAGAAGACGACGGTCTCCCTTGCCAAGCTCCATGAACAATTCAGAGCTTAGTTTCCGGTTGAGAAACTCCACTCCCCTGCCGATAGAGCGCGATTCCCTGAGGTACGGGAAACCTCTCCCGAAAGGGCCAAGGTCGATTTCAAGAGTAAAAGACTCCTCGTGACCGTTTACAATTTTCTCTTTTCGCTCAAGGTACTTCGCCACATCCACTTCTTCAACTTTAAGCTCGTCGGGGGTGAAGCGAAAATATTCCCATCGCGCCACCCAGGGACGGATTGCCATGAATATCCCATCCTGGTCAATGGCCGCTTCCTGGGCGCTTCTGATCAGTGTCGCAAGAGGTGAATCGAGCATATGCTGTAAATCGTTATCCGCGCAGAAACGCTCGAACTGATCCCAAAGCTCCGACTGGAGCAATAACGGCTTGTCTATACCGATATAGCGCTCAAGCAATAATTTCACTTGATTCGGGTATCGCTTAAAATATTTTAATATTTCTTTATCCATAAACGACGACTTTTGTCAGAGGTTAGTCCGTATTTCCCCCAGAAAGTTATAGCGCTCCAGGGCTTCGATAATACCCCATGCGTGATCTCCTTTGGCAAAGTAAATATTTGGCTGGCCTTTGAGCTTGTTTAGCTCATGGCTGTAGTTGCCCACAACCACTCCAAGTGTGTTGCCGCTTAACATTTCCTCGTCGTTACCTGAGTCGCCGGCAACAAGAAAACGCTCTATGGGGATTCCCCATTTACCGGCGAAATATCTTAGAGCCGATCCTTTAGAGGCTCTGATGGGAAGCACATCAAGATACGCTGAATGGGAATATATCAGGTTGGCCGACAGGTTGGCTCTTCTAAGGAGTCTTCCGATCTCCCTCGGTCTTGGCGCTCTGCCAGGGTCTACGAAAAAACTTATCTTATGCGTGTCCTGTCCATGTTTTGGCTGGAACTTCAATCCGGTCAGATCAAGCATTATTTCTTTTATAGCCTCTGGCCGCCACCGGTGGCTTATATGATGAGTGTATCCGACATCCTCTACCAGATTATGTCCATAATGTATTTTGCTTCCCACAGAAGTAATCAAAACATTTGGCGCCGGTACTTTCCACTGCCTTAAAACTTTACGGGCAAGCGCAAGGCTCCGCCCTGTGGCCACGCCAAACCCGACATGCTCTCCTGCTTTACGAAGCTTGCTCAGCAGACAATCCAATGCTTTCTCGTCGCCGATAAGCGTGTTGTCGATATCGCAAATAAGCATCCGGTCGTTGGTTATCATCCGGCTTTTAATGGTCGGCCCCATCCGGCGTCTTCCGTATCTGGTGATTATTTTTTTGGCCGCCCGTAAATATTTATTCACATATCCGGTCCATGAATAATGTTTGCTGGTTCTTACGATCCCGCTCCTTGACCACTTTCGCCAGCGAGTTTTGTCGCTTATGACCGAAACAAGCGCGTCACCCATTTTTTTATCATCCAGAGGATCGATTAATATTCCGTTCTTTAATAAAGCGACAATATCGCGCGGGCCTCCGTCTTTAGTCGCGACTATGGGTAGCCCGCTCGCCGCAGATTCAAGTAAAGTAAGGCCGAAAGGCTCTGTCAGGGCCGGGTTCACAAAAACACCGCCGCTTTTGGCGGCAATACGGTAAAGCGCCGGCACGTCATCAGGATCGTGTTTTTTTGGATAAGCCACCAACCCGTACAGATCGTAATAATCTATTAGGGTAAGCATTTGCGTAAAAAACTCTTTTGTCCCTTTTTCCAGAGAGCGGATATCTCCCCTGGAGCCAGCGATCAAAACCAGGTTGGCCTTTTCGCGAAGCTCACGGTTTGCGCCAAAGGCGTGTATCAGTGTTGATATGTTTTTCCGGATGTCCGGGCGTGATATCGCCAGGATCATCGGTTTTTTTGGATTGGTCAGAAAAGAATCGATTTTATAACCTATCGCCGGATATTCCGGCCAGAACCGTGGCGGCGGCCCGAAACGGCTAAGATCGACTCCGGGCGGGATAACGATCATGCGCTTCGGCTGGTAATTGTCATAAATCGCATACTGCTCCTCCACTTCCTGATGAGTGCTCGCTATCACCAGAGAAGCGTTGTCGAGCGCCATCTCTTCAGCGTCGATTCGCCGCCCGATATGCAACCTGTTTTCCATCGTGGCTATTTGCATACCCTGATCCAGGAGCCTTTGGCGTTTGACCCTGCCAAGCGAGTGCCCGGTGTATGTCAATGGTATTTCCAGCAAGCCCGAAAGACGCGCCCCGACATACCCGGCGTCGGCGTAGTGGGCGTGTATCATGTTGGGCTCCCTTCCCACTCTTCGGAGGTATTTCAAAACGTTGTCTGTGAAATTATCGAGGTAGGGCCATAAAACTTCTTTACGCAAATATCTGCGGGGTCCGCATTTGATTCTGACTATATTCACGCCCTTTACGATTTCCTCTTTCGGCTCGGCGTAATCATCGCTTACCCCCGGATCGAATATCTGACGGGTCAGCAAGTCTACTTTCTCAATATCGGGATGTTGTATAAGGCGCCTGGAAAGCTCAACAACATACCTGGTCTGCCCTCCGGTGTCAGGGTCCCGGCCTAGCTCAAGATCGTCTGTGCGTATAAGTCCATGGAGGCTTATCATAACGATATAAAGTTTTGCGTTAGAAGGCATTCAGACTGCCTCCCATTTTTTAATATGTCTCTGGTAAAAATCGATATCGGAGGTGGTGGCGCCACGAATTTGGCAAACATCAACAGCGAAAGCTATGGCCCTGTCCATGATAACCTCAAGCGGCCAGTCATAAACAAGCCCAAGCGTCACAACGGAGCTAAATGCGTCACCCGCCCCCACCGTGTCCACTATTTTGCTTACCGGCGCTGGATCACTCCTGATAATACTATCTGGCGTCACCAATAGGGCGCCCTTCTCTCCCAGCGTCACAACAAGAATATCAAGCTCGGCCTCTGCTCTTAAATATTCGCTCATCATCTCGATATCCTGATCCTTTATGGCGCAACTGCCCAGCGTTTGCCCCAGCTCTTCGTTGTTAAGCTTCGCCCACCTGGCTTTCTCAAGGGCCTTTTTGGCGGAGGCTCCATCGCACCAGGGAGCGCGGAGGTTTACATCGACAAAAACATGAGGCTTCATTATGTCTAACAAGGTGTCGAGCGTATTACTGGATACGGCGGAACGGATAGAAAGAGTTCCATGATAAAGTAGCGATGAGTCTGCGTCTCCAAGAGCGTCTATCACGCTCCGGGTCTCAATATTGTCGTATGCCTGGTCGGGGAGAATATCGAAAGTATGCGAAGACCCCTCCATCTTGATTTCGACTACTCCAGTTGGCCTGTGATTGTCTATCTGAACGCCCGCCGTATTCATTCCGAATTTTCGCATTGACTGTAAAACGCGCTCACCGCGTTTGTCGGCGCCGACACGGCTTATAAAAAAAGGATCAAGCCCAAACCCCTTCAGGTTCCACGCTACATTAAAAGGAGCGCCGCCCAGGACTTCATTTTTATCAGGAAATATATCAAATAATACTTCGCCAAAAATGACAGGCCGGGCGCCGCTTTTATGGTTCATCAGATTTTAATTTATCTTCCAATTCTGAATATACCGCTTTAGCAATCCATCTGTTTCCAAATGCCGAAGCGTGGCCGACATATGGCTTCAAATGGAATTTTGATGAATCGTAATCACCTTGCGAGGCGTCGATCACCAGATCGAATTTGCCTCCATTTTCCTTTTTTATCTCATTCTTGAATCTGGCGTAAGAAGTCTCCAGCCCCTTTTCCTTTCGTTTCAGGTCGTAACCATGCGGTATGAATAATATGACAGGTATGAATTTATGTTTTTTAGAGAGCTTGTAAAAGTTGTCAAGAATATGCCGCATGATGTCGACAGCATTCTTGTCCTGCCATAGATCGGGCCACCTTTTTACATAAAAAAGAAAATATCTGATTGTATCAACGGCGCTGATCAGATAAGGAAAGCCAATCTTGGGTCTGTACTTATTCTGTGAATACCAGAAATCATACTGCTCAACCGCATTAATCGCTTCGAGCCTCCCCTCTTTATATGAAAGCCGCTTGATATAGTCACCGACCCATTTATAAGAAGCGCCATCTTTAACAAGCGCCGGCTTGAAATTACGATAGCTTCCAGTGGACCAATAATATTTATTATTCAGGTTAACTACCCGGGCGATGTTTTCGCTAAGAATTCCAAGTATGACTATTCGTGTTTTATGGCCAGCCTTCAGGCGCTCCATCAATTTTAGCAAGGCCTGACCTGTGCCATACCCCTTGACGCCATAATTCAGCGCTTTGGAATCTGTATTTTGCGAGAGATAATATTGCCATGTCTCACTATCTTTTACATCCTGACAGTATGTAAAAGAATCGCCGTAAGTGGATATTAATATGTTATCGGACGAATACGGCGTCGGTCTGCTGACGCCGTACACATTTTTATTTTCAATAGAATTGGCGGATTGAAAGCTATTCGACCACGATATTATTGTTTCGTTGGCAAGTTTTTCATAACTCTCAGGCGAAGCGTTCAGAACGTCATTGATGAAAGCTTTGTTATCTACTCTTTCGTGATATATAAGTCTTTGTTTGCCGTAAAACCCGAAGAACGCCCATGATCCAATTTCGGCGCATACGATTAATATAATAATCAGCGAGGTCCAGAATATTATGGGCTTCATGAATATTACAATCTACTCAATACAATTCAGAAATGACATCTTCATAAAGTTTTTCATATCTAGAGATAATCGCGCCGATTGAGTATAGATTCATAATTCGCTGTCTTGCCGCCGCGCCCATTTCCTTTAACTTATCATGCTCCATGGATAGTAAGCTGTCCCACGCATTGGCCATCGCCGATGAGTCGCGAGTGTTTACGACTACCCCGCAAGGTCCGAGCATCTTTCGCATATCACCCGTATCTGTAACTACACATGGAATTTCGCAAGCCATCGCCTCGCCCACTACGTTGGGAAAACCTTCGCTGTATGAGGAGCATGTGGCCAAATCAAATCCTGCGGTAATGTCAGGAATATCATCCCGCTCCCCAAGAAGATTTATTGATGTGGCCATACCCTCATGGCTGATTTGTCTGGCGATATCGGCATTGTTATTGTCAACGCCCGCGCCCGCCAGAACGAAATGCGCGTCTTTTCTTTTTTTGAGCAATTGAGAGGCCGCCGAAAGGAAAGTAGAATGATCTTTCATCGGATGGTAACGCGCGACAAGGCCGATAATGTTTTTATCAGCGCCTATGTTTAAATCAGCGCGCAGTTTGATTCGCGCCGATTCTGACGGTTTGAAAGCATCGGTATCAAAGCCGTTTGGAATCACCTGCCAGGACGCCGGATTATATCCCAGGCTCTCATGAAATCTTTTTCCATACTCGGAATTGACAATTACGGATTTTGGTAACTGTGATAGTTTTGCAAGTATATGGATCAACCAAAATAGTGATCGTGGGTGATCTGCAGGATCCAGATCGGCGCCTCGTATGTTCCATAATACTGGAGCGCGTCTGGTCATTTTGGAAACTAACAAACCAGTAAAATCAGCGTGATATAGCCATGTCTGGATGATGTCTGGCTTTTCCTTGAGTATGGTTAATAATAATTTTATAAAACCAAAAGGAGCTTTGCGAAGAGGCCTTATTCCCAAAGATATTACAGGGATCCCCCCGTCTTTGATTAATCCTCCAAGCATAGTTTCGGCGGTAGCCATAGACATCACAACATTCTCAAACCGTGACTTATCCATATTCAAAACCAGCTTGGCAAGCATCGTCTCGGCTCCGCCCGTATCCAGCCCGGTTATTAGATGAGTTATTTTAATTTTACTCATGGGGTCCTCTAATAATTGCTTTCACAGCGAAAACGAGCGAAAAGTCGTCAGGCAAGGCGGCGAGATAAAATATCCGCAAGCGTAGTAATAACTGCGCTGAGGACGATTTTGACTCGCCAACAAAGCATGGCGGCTTTGTAGCCGATTGTAGCAGAAATGGATTATTAGAGGCCCCATCATACAAGTTTATCGATCAGCTTACTCCACGCTTCCATGATCTTATCTGCGCCTAACCTCTCTGTTATTTTCCTCGCTTCTTTGGCAAGAGTTTCGCGATGGTCATTGTCGTTAATGAGCGCCTCCATAGCTTCGGCCAGCTTGTTGACGTCGCCTGTTGGGACAAGTATCCCGTTTTTGCCATTATCAATAATTTCAGCAGGCCCGTATAAGCAATCAAAACTTATTACCGGAAGCCCACATGCCATCGCTTCGCACAGCGCGTTAGGAAAACCTTCAGTTGTTGATGACAAAACAAATAAATCAGCTTTTAACAACGCTTCAGTAGGATCATTTGTTATTCCCGGAAATTGAACTGCATCCGATAGCTTCAGTTCGTCCATGGCCCCTTCTAGCTGACCCCGCAAGGGCCCATCGCCGTAAATGACAAGGCTCCAGTCATTATGATGAGCCCGTATCCTGGAAAAAGCGTTAAGCAACAGGTCATAACCCTTCTCTTCCACCAGCCTTCCCAGGCTGACGATGGTTTTTTTTTGTTTAATCGTAACTTTAAAGTCTTGCTTACTATCTTTAACGTAGCTGACAGGATTAGGTATAACCGCGCATTTCTTTTTTATAATACCGGAGAAATTATCCTTTGAAGCTTCACTTTGCAATATTATCTTGTCGGCGATTGGATAAACAACGCTCCGCAGTAGCTTCCATATAATGCTGTTTGGATACACCTTTGGATTCGCTCTTTCAGAAACAATAACTGGAAAAGAGAGGCCGACCGTCGAAATAATACTCAATATGTTGGTTTCAGTCATAAATGATATCAATATATCTGGAGCAAGCGTTTTCAATGTTTTTCTGATCGCGAATATTCTTCTGGCATTATTGATGACGGCCTCAAATGGATTTTTTGATGACCGCCCGGCCGCAAGGCCAACTACTTTTATGCTGGAGTCCAACTTGAAAAAGGAATTAATTGAAGATACGCTCAAGGTGAGAATTGTAACCTCATGGCCCTTCCCCGCCCAATGGTTGGCCATGTTGGTTATTACGCGCTCCGCGCCACCCTGCGAAAGAGTTGAGATTGTAAAGGCAAGCTTCATAGAAGCCGGTTGAGGAATATTACCGGAGGGTAAAGCGCTTTAGTCGTTGGAATAGCGCCCGTCCGCAATCGCCGAATAGCATAAGAATCGTGATGCGGACTATGGGAAGGCTGAAGATAATACCTGGGTTTAAGGTTATAGCCCTGGCGAACAATCGCAAGGCTCCTAAACGGTCTTTCGTTAGCGTCCTATATGCGACCATAGATTGCTGAGATGCGATGGTTTTTCTAAAACTGGCGGATTCAAGGCTTTCGGGATATACGTTTTTATATCTGGACAAAACCGTATCAAAAACGCCCATGAATTCGGCGCAATTAGTCTCATCCACACCTTCTACAAACAACCGGAGAGCTTTGGCGTCGCTTTCAGAAAATATGTCTTTTCCAAAAAGCGCGTCCAGATTTCGTTTGATAATGGTAATGTTTTCGGTTTTAGATATTTCTTTCTTTTTTGAATTGAAATCCAGTGATCCGATGAGCGAACTTGTATGAACCCGGTACTTTATTAAATATTCCGGCAACACCGCTACCGCGTATTTTTCCGCGACTCTGGACCACAAATCATAGTCACCACACCAGTCGGATAGTTTATATCCTCCATACTCGTTAAGGATGATATGTTTTCTATACATCACCGATGTATGGACAAAGGGGTTGTCAAAAAGAAAATACCACTTAACCCCCGTTGAACCCGACGGTTTGGCAAAACGCGCCTCATAGATCGGTTGACCGTTTTCATCCATTTCTTTGGCGAGCGATCCCAGTAAGGCGACATTTTCATTGGAGGACATGAAAGCTACCTGCCGCCCTAACCTCTCTGGATGGCTAATATCATCCGCGTCCTGCCGCGCTATCAGGTCGTGGGATGAGATTTCAAGCCCCTTGTTCAAAGTAGCTATCATGCCAAGATTGGATTCATTCTCAATGAATCTGATTCTGGGATCGTTATATGAATTAACTATATCTCCCGAATCATCTGTTGAGCCGTCATTGATAATTAAATATTCGAAATTGTCATACGCTTGGCCAAGTATGCCTTCAATGCTCGCCCTAAGATATTCGCCAGCGTTATAGACAGGCATCAATACAGTAACAGGAGGCTCCGAACGGTTGTTCATATCCAATTTATACGGCAATCAATCTTAAGGGAACCTCTAAAAATCCATTTCCGCTACAATGTAGTTACTACTACGCTTGCGGCTATTTTGTCTCGC
>ENA-ORDP01000385-ORDP01000385.1-marine-sediment-metagenome-genome-assembly--contig:-NODE-385-length-29598-cov-4.083844_pt1 | contig 29598 bp, 26 predicted proteins | sample MGYA00248627_ERZ508539 | MGnify/ENA primary metagenome ERZ508539 (study PRJEB26208, sample SAMN05571518) | marine sediment metagenome | biome: deep sea; feature: Hydrothermal vent; material... | reverse complement strand
AAGCATGGCGCCTTTTACAGCCGATTGTAGCAGAAATGGATTTTTAGAGGTTCCCTTAAGGGTTGTTAAGCCTCATTTTAATTTGATAGGAGATTTTATAGTTATGCCTGCTCAAGTACAATCTCAAGCGCCGGATTTTAAGGGAGACGCCGTTGTCGGAAAACAGTTCAAGGAAATCAGCCTGGCTGATTATAAAGGAAAATGGCTGGTTCTTTTTTTCTATCCCCTTGATTTCACATTTGTTTGCCCCACCGAGATCACCGCTTTCTCCGATGTCATAGACAAATTCAAAAAGCTCGACGCTGAAGTTGTGGGATGCTCTGTAGACAGCAAATTCTCACACCTCGCATGGGTGGAGACGCCTCGCAATAAAGGCGGCCTCGGAGATATCAACTACCCGCTTTTGGCTGATATAACCAAAGAGGTAGGCAGAGACTACGATGTCTTGCTGGAAGCAGGTGTCACGCTTCGCGGACTTTACATCATCGGCCCTGACGGAATCATAAAGTACAAACTCGTCCACGACCTCGGCATTGGCCGTAACCCTGCAGAAGTTCTGCGAGTTCTTGCGGCGATACAGACTACCGAAAAAACAGGCGAGGTATGCCCAACCGGGTGGGAGCCGGGAGGCGACACCATGAAGCCGGATCCTGAAGGATCGCAAGAGTATTTCGGCAAGCACGGTTAATCCTGCCTTTAACCAACATGTAGACGGCCCGGCTTCAAATCAGTCGGGCCGTTTTTTCCCTTATGAAAAATTTACAAAAATCATCACACCCGTCATACGGATCGCGGCCTTTTGGCGCCCATATGTCGATAGCGGGCGGAGTGGAAAACGCCCCGGCAAGGGCAGAGGCGGTCGGCGCAAGATCGATCCAGATATTTACAAAAAACAACAACCGGTGGGCGGGCAAACCTTTAGATCAAAATCAAATCGCGAAATTTTTCGAAAACTCAAAAACGCTGGGCGTGGACGTATTCGCGTCTCACGACTGCTATCTTATAAACCTCGCCTCGCCAGACACGGAAATTTTGACCAAATCAAGAAACGCCTTCCTTGATGAAATGGATCGGGCGGACGCTCTTAAAATTCCTTGTCTTGTGTTCCATCCCGGAGCGCACACCGGATCGGGCGAAGATACGGGCTTGAAAAAAGTGGCCGAGTCGATTGATTACTGTGTCACACAACGGCCCGACAGCCGGGTGACGCTGACGATGGAGACCACCGCCGGCCAGGGCACAAGCCTTGGCTATAAGTTCGAGCAGATTGCGAAGATAATCGAGCGCTCCAATTACCCGGAAAAACTGGGGGTATGCGTCGATACCTGCCACATTTTCGCCGCCGGTTACGATATAACCGGCAAAAAAGGATTTAACAATGTTTTTGAACTGTTCGATAAGATCATAGGACTTAAAAAACTGAAGATGTTTCATGTAAACGACTCAAAAAAAGGGCTCGGATCGAGAGTAGACCGGCATGAGCATATTGGAAAAGGTTTTATCGGACTGGAGGGATTCCGATCGCTGGTCAACGACGCGCGGTTTAAAAAAACTCCAATGATCCTGGAAACGCCTAAAGGCCCGGATGGAGCCGAGGATATCGTCAACCTTCGCGTTTTGGCAGGCCTCATCGGGAGAAAAATGACCACAAGCAAGTCAATTTGACTTCAAACCGGCGTATGCTAAAATGCTAATGGAACCGCCCTTTGTATCGATGAGGTAATTGAATGCCGGAAAATGAACGCCCTGATGACGATATGGAAACGCTCTCGAAGGCCATCGTCGATGCGATCATAAAATCGAAAGACGTACGAGAGGCCATTCGCAAACTGTCCGACACGGACGAGAGCTATTCGAAATCGTTCATGGTGCTGATGTTAAGAGTCCAGAACCTTGTAGAGTCGATCGGCGTCGATCTGTCGAAAGCCGGTGACCCTTCCTCCGAGGAGAAGTTTAATCCTGGCCCGGCCAAGCCGTCGGCGATAAAAAAGAAAAACAGGAATTTATTTAAAAACCTTGTAGACGGAAAAGTCGAGACTCCCAGCGAGCTTGCTTTCCGTGAGTTTTTAGCGGATCGGTTTGACCAAGATGAGTGGTTGAAAAAAATAGGAGTCATTTTTAACGAGGAGTCTGGAGATTGACTCCCCCTTTTTAAAACCAGCTCAACTCATTCCGGTCGTATCGCCTCACAAAACGCGGTGGCGTCATGGAGTTATTTAAGGCAATAGACGCAGGCGGCCTGACACACTCCAGGCAGGTTATGGTAGACCGGCACTTAAAAAGCCGTGAAATAAACGACCCGGCTGTCCTGCTTGCCATGGGGTCCGTTCCCCGTGAAAAGTTCATCTCCGCCGATCTTGCGGGGTCGGCCTATGACGATAATCCTCTGGCCATAGGTTACGGTCAGACGATAAGCCAGCCTTACATCGTCGCTTTGATGATTCAGAAGCTTAATCTGAAAAATACAGACAGGGCGCTTGAGATCGGAACCGGCTCTGGATACCAGGCGGCTGTCTTGTCGAAACTGGCTCACCACGTTTACACGACTGAAATTATAGATCAGTTGGCAAACGAATCTTCCGAACGGCTCGAACGCCTGGGCTATAAGAATGTGACGGTTATTCATACGGACGGCTCCCTGGGGCTTGAGCGGAGCGCTCCGTTCGACAAGATAATAGCCTCAGCGGCGGCCAGGAAACCTCCAAAAGCGCTGGAGAATCAGCTTGCCGAGGGTGGCCTTATTATCATGCCGCAGGGGGGCTCTCATTTCCAGAGCCTTATATTAGGAGAGAAAACCGGCGGCGTCATCGATTATAAAACAATGATTTCTGTCCGATTCGTTCCCATGACCGGAGCCGCGGAAGAGTTATAAAAAAAGCCATGCGGATAACTTCCAGGCTTTCTAGTATAATTGGCGCTTGTTTTTTGCGTCTGGCGCGCTGTGGAGACGCCAAAGAGCGGTTAAATAAAATGAAAATTTTCAATCAGGTAGAAAGGAGGGGCTGATGTCTCAGGAAAAACTCAAGTCTGTAATGATTAACGCTGTTGAATCGATCAAGGCCGACCCGGAGAGCGCCAAAGGCGTGTTCGCGGCGCAGGTTGAGTGGATCGATGGCGCAAGTTGCTCCGCCAAGGCGCAAAGCTCGTCTCCCCTCGATTTTAATAAAAACCCGGGCGCGCGCCTGGGGCTGGGGTGCCGGATAGACATGCAGGGGAAAAACGCCGATATGGTTCCGGGCGAGATGCTTCTGGTGGCGGTCGGCTCGTGCCTTGCCATCTCATACAGCACGTTCGCCGCTGTTGAGGATCTCAAGCTCGACAAGGTAATAGTGAAGCTTAAAGGCTATGTCGATTTTCGCGGCATGCTTGGCTTTGATAAATCGTACCCGGTCGGTTTTGAGAAGATCACATATCAAACCATTATCGAAAGCCCGGAAAGCGAGGAGACATTGCGCGATCTGGTAAGAAGATCGGAAGCCCACTGCCCTGTTCTCGATTCGGTCGCAAGCCCCGTTGATGTACACGGCGAAACCACAATTAATGACATAAAAATCTAGACAACGGGCGCTGTGGCCCTTCGGCGCCACGCAGGGCATAAAAGGTTTTTCCCCTCCTCGGTAAGGAGGGGAAAATTCGTCTCCTTACCCAAGCCAAAGGCTGTGGGGGAGGCTGGGAGGGGGTTTACTGGGAACATCCGAAGCCAGTGAACCGGTAGTCACAAAGAACTCCGATATGTCATCGCGAGGTCTGAGGAGCAGGCCGTGGCGATCTCGAACCAAGATGAGATTGCCGCGTCGGCTATCACCTCCTCGCAATGACAGGAGTCGCCTACGGCTTTTTTACTGGGAACATCGAAACCCGTCAGGGGGGAAGAGGTCTTTTCGCCGCGCTCTTTATCCGGTTTATTTCAGGCCCAGAACGTCTTGCATGTCGTAGACGCCGTTGGGCTGGTTTACCACCCATAAAGCCGCGCGGACGGCGCCTGCGGCGAAGTTGTCCCTGGAGCCGGCCCGGTGTGTAAGCTCGATACGCTCTCCCACTCCTGCGAAGATGACAGTATGCTCTCCTACCACGTCCCCGCCTCTCAGCGTCTGGACGCCAATCTCTTTTGGGGGCCGCGCGCCTACTTGCCCATGCCTGCCGTAGTTGGCCACTTTTTCCAGGTCGCGGTTTAAGGTGTGGGCCACGTCTCTGGCCAGCCGGTCCGCAGTGCCGGAAGGCGCGTCCACTTTTTTGTTGTGGTGCATCTCCACGATCTCGACATCGTAATCGTCGCCTAGTATGCCAGCCGCTTCTTTGGCCAGTTTGAACAGCGCGTTCACGCCCACGCTCATGTTCGGCGCTATCACCGCCCTTGACGTTTTGGACATCGCCTCGAACGTCGTCCAATGCTCCTCGTCGAACCCTGTGGTTCCTATGACTATCGCCACACCCGCCTCTGACGCTTTAAGAAAATGCTCCAGCGACGCCGACGGAACGGAGAAGTCTATGATAACGTCGCACTCGCCGATGATCCCGGCCAGGTCGCCGGTTATGGCGACGCCCTTTTTCCCGACGCCGGCCACCTCGCCTGCGTCCTGTCCGATAAACGGCCCTCCGGGAAGGTCGGTGGCGCCGCAAAGCTCTATCCCTTCCGCCGATTCAATGGCGTTTATTATCGCGCGTCCCATCCTTCCTGCGCATCCTGTGACAACCGCCTTTATCAAAACTGGTCTCCTTCAAGGTTTGAATAACAAGATAACATATTCAGGATACGGGAAAAACTTTTGAAAAAAACCCCGGCGTATGACATAAAATGATCTTTCAGATGAGTAACGTCTAATTTTGCGAATGAAGTAGAAGACGACTACGGGCGGACTGAATAAAAAGATCAGTGTCTCCTGCAAAACGCCGGATGGCGCACAGCTCGAAAATATCAATAACCGCCGCAAGAAGTCTTACAACCCGATCAGCTTCATAAACTTCCTGAAAGCGTTTTTGTAGTTCATCTGGCCTTTTGTCGGATATTGACGCGCCACTTCCGACCTGTCTTCGCGATCAACTATTTTTACAATCAGGTCGTTGAATCTGGAAAGCTCGTAATCGTAGGCGGTTTTATCTTTATTCCAGCTTGAGCCAAAAAGCTCGGCCTGAGAAGATTGAGGAGCCAACCGCATCGTCTCCTCAATCTTCTTTTTGGAGTGTAGCTCCACCCGGTCGCCGTTTTGATAGTTTGTGACCTGTCCACCCCTCTTAGTTTCAGCGGACTTTACTTTTTCATATCCTGCGGCGATAGTGAAATTACGCTGGCTGATGGCGCTTCTTTTGAGAGAGGAGACCCTCCGCGTATCCGCCGCTCTTCGGGCTTCAATTGTGGCGCCTTCTACGTTTTCCATGATTCCTCTCTTTCATAAGCCTTCTTACCTGTCTACTTATCGGAATTACCAGATAATTTCTTAAGGATAAAAAATCCAGTGATAACAAGGAGGCGAAATTGCGGTTTGCTCTGTTTTTCAGGTTGAACCGCAGGTCACTCCAGAAAAACGCTCTGCTCTCCAACGATTCGCTCGATTTTGCCTATCAGGCCGTCATCGGCGCTGACACCGCCGCTTACCCGCATGGCAAGCTCCCCTTTGCCCGGCACGCGGAAATGGAGGATTACGTCAGACGCGCCTTTACAATCTGTAAAAGCGCCTTTTAGCTCCTTTAGAGTCTCTTCTTCCAGGCCGGGGGTCTGGATATGGACATGAATAGAATTGGTGAACTTTTTCTTGGCCTCGGTGATCGGGAAAATTTCATTAGCGATGATTTTCACCCCCTTCTCCTCATCCGCGTCAATCAAGCCGGTTATGAAAATCGGCTCCTCGCCATTTATAAGCTCAATATATTTTATGTATGTTTTCGGCCAGGCTATGATTTCCACCACACCTTGAAGGTCTTCTAAAGTAAAAAGAGCAAAACTGTCGCCGTTTTTTGTGTTTTTTTCCTTGCGGCTTATCACCATGCCGCCTATATGGACTTCCGCCTTGTTCGGCGCGTTTTCAATGGTGGCGGTGGTGTAATTGGCAAGGCGTCTCAAGTCGCTCACGTACTCGTTTAGAGGATGTCCTGAGATATAAAATCCCAGAGCCTGTTTTTCATAGACCAGTCTCTCTTTTTCAGGCCATTCGGCCGCCTTGCTGAAATTTGCGCCAGCCTCTTCGTCCTGAACAGAGCCGTGGGCGCCGAAAATACTCACCTGGCCCACATCCCTGTCGCGCTGGGTTTTCTGGGCGACGCTTATAACCTCCTCGACGCTATTAAAAAGAGCGGCCCTCGTGTTCCCCGTAAAGTCAAAAGCCCCGCACTTTACCAGCGCTTCAAGGGCGCGTTTATTCACGGCGGACGACCCTATCGATTCGGCGAAATCCAACATCGATAAAAATTCTCCATGGGCCTTGCGGGCGCTTATAATGGCTTTCGCCGCCGCCGCTCCGATCCCTTTGATCGCCGCCAGGCCAAAACGGATCGAGCCTTCCAAAACGGCAAAGTCCATCATCGACCGGTTTATATCGGGGGGTGTTATCTCGATATCCCTGTCCCTGCACTCCTGGATATATCGTATGACCTTATCGGTGTTGTCCATTTCCGAAGATATGAGAGCGGCCATGTACTCGGCTGTGAAATGCGCTTTAAGATAGGCGGTCTGGTAGGCCACCAGGGCATAGCAGGCGGAATGGGATTTGTTGAAACCGTATTCCCCGAACTTCTCCAACTGCGTCCACAGCTTTTCTATTTTCGCGCTGTTATGCTTTCTGGACACGGCTGATGTAACGAATTTCTCTCTGATGCGCGCCATCATGTCCATATCCTTTTTACCCATCGCTTTTCGCAGGGAGTCGGCCTCTCCCAACGAGAAACCTGCCAGGATATTGGCTATTTTCATCACCTGCTCCTGGTAAACAGGCACACCGTATGTCTCGCCCAGGATCGGCTCTAGCTCTTTAAAATCGAACCGGACTTTCTCGTGGCCATGTTTTCTGCGCACGTAAAGATCGGCCATTCCCGATTGTATCGGGCCAGGCCGGAAAAGAGCGACAAGCGCGATGATATCCTGGAAATTGGTCGGTTTCATTTTCCTCATCAGGTCGCGCATCCCGGTCGATTCAAGCTGGAAAACGCCGAGAGTGTTCGCGTTTCGCATAAGGGAAAAGGTCTGTTGATCGTCCAGGGCGATGGAGTCTATACTAAACTCAGGATCGTGATTCAGCCTTATCTGGTCTATGCTGTTTTTTATCACCGTAAGCGTTCTCAGCCCCAGAAAGTCCATCTTCAGCAAGCCAAGCCTTTCGATATCCTTCATTTTGTACTGGGTCGTTATTTCACCGGTGTTTGTTTTGAATACGGGCATGAAATCAATAAGAGGCTTGGGGCTTATCACAACTCCTGCGGCGTGAGTGGAGGCGTGCCTTGCCGTTCCCTCCAGAGAGCGGGATATCCTCAACAGCTTTTCGACCTGCGGATCTTCTTTTTCGAGGTTTTTGAGGCGCGGCTCTTCTTTGAGAGCTTTGTCGATCGTCATTTTCAGATTGTGAGGGATCAGTTTGGCGATTTTGTCAGCCTGAGCGTAGGGCATGTCCATAACCCGCGCCACATCACGCACGACCGCCTTTGCTTTCATGGCGCCGAAAGTTATTATCTGGGTCACATAGCCTTCGCCTCCATATTTCTGTTTTACATAATCGATGACCTCCGAACGGCGATCCATGCAAAAATCGATATCTATATCCGGCATGGAAATACGCTCTGGATTAAGGAACCGCTCGAAAATCAGACCATACTCGATAGGATCCAGCTCGGTGATACGCAAGGCGTAAGCCACCATCGAGCCTGCGGCCGAGCCACGCCCGGGGCCCACCGGAATCTTTTTTTCGCGGGCGTATTTTATAAAATCCCAGGTGATGAGAAAGTAGCCGGAAAAACCCATTTGCCGGACGATGGACGCTTCCCATTTGAGACGTTTTAAATACCGTTCTTTTTTCTCGCCGGAAAACTCGTCCCCTTTTTTCGCCGATTCGATGAACCTTCGCTCAAGGCCGCTTATCGCGAGTTGCTCAAGCCAGTTATCGATGTTCGTATCACCGGGCGCCGGGAACACGGGGAGGTGGTATTTCCCGCTTTCGATGGAAAGGTTGCACTGCCCTGCTATTTCAACCGTGTTTTTTATCGCTGAAGGAACCTCCTTGAAAAGCGCCTTCATCTCTTCCGCCGATTTCACATAAAACTGGTCTCCGTCATACCGGAGCCTGACTTCGTCTTTCAACAGCTTGCCCGTCCCTATGCATAAAAGGGCGTCGTGAGCCTCGGCGTCTTCACGGGCGAGGTAATGCGCGTCGTTGGTTGCGACAAGGGGCAGGCCGGTCTTTTGCGCAAGCTCGATCATTTTTCTGTTCACATCCCGTTGGAGCTGTATACCGTGGTCTTGCAACTCAAGGTAAAACCTGCCGGGGAAAACCTGGTTATAAAAATCGGCCGCGTCTTCGGCTTTATCCGGTTGGTCTTTGGCCAGGGCCTGGGCGATTTCTCCTTGCAGGCAGGCGGACAAGGCGATCAGACCGCCGGAGTTGGCCTCTAGCAGTTGTTTATCTATCCTTGGTTTGTAGTAGTACCCCTCGGTATAACCGGCTGAAACGAGCGCGCAAAGGTTCCTGTATCCTTTCTCGTCCTGGGCGAGGAGCACAAGATGGCTCGACCTGTCTGCGCTCGATTTAGACGAGACCGGGGATTTGTCGAATCTGCTGGCGGGAGCGACGTAAACCTCGCAACCGATGATCGGCTTTACGCCCGAATCCATCGCTTTTGTGTAGAATTCTATGGCGCCGAACATCGCGCCGTGATCTGTTACGGCGATAGCCGGCATTTTCATCCGCTCCGCTTTGGCAAGAAGCGGGCCGAAATGAATGGCCCCGTCGAGGAGACTGTACTGGCTGTGAAGATGCAAATGCACGAAATCGCTATGCTTCATTTCAGCGCTCCGGCCCAGGCCCGGATCGGCCCGGTGGGTATGGTTTGAGTCAAATAATTAGAAGCTTAACACAAGAGGCGGACGCGCGCCGTGTGGTTTCGACCGCCTCTTGAAAAGCCTAGTAATCCTGATCCGAAACGGTATCGACACTCAGGTGGTCGCTGTCGGGATCGAAAGAGTCGTCTACCTCTTCTTTAATTGGAAAATCGTCTGTGGTCTCAACCAGATTTTCCTCCTCGGTTTCAAAAGCGGGAACCTCTACCTGTCTGGCGGTTTTGCCGGCCTGCCTTTTAGGGGCCCTCTTCTGGTTCGAGCCGCATTTGGGGCAAATAGGCTTCGGGGCGCCCATGTTATAAAATTTTGTCGCGCAATGGAAACAGGTGAATTTCTTTCCGTATTTCGGATGCGTCATAACCGCTCCGTCTCCTTTTTTCTGGTTAAACTTGGATAGTGATACCCAAACCTGCGCGAAAAGGCAACAAGTTTTTTTGTCCCGGCGAAGTGGCCAGGACTAAGGGCGGGTTATTCCCACTCTATGGTGCCCGGCGGTTTGGATGTAATGTCGAGAACCACCCTGTTTATCCCCCTGACTTCGCCGATTATGCGGTTGGAAATCATGGCCAGGATGTCATGGGGTATGTTGGCCCAGTCGGCCGTCATGGCGTCGTGGCTGGTTACGGCGCGGATGGCCAGAACGCTCTCATAAGTGCGCTCATCGCCCATAACGCCGACAGACTTAACAGGTAGCAGAACGCAAAACGCCTGCCACACCTTGTCGTGCCACCCTTGTTTTACAAGCTCTTCGATCAAAATAGCGTCCGCTTTTCTCAGCAGGTCGCATCGCTCTTTGGTCACCTCCCCTATCATACGGATCGCAAGGCCGGGGCCGGGGAAAGGATGGCGCCACACAAGGCTTCTTGGCATGCCCAGCTCTTCTCCCAACACACGCACTTCGTCTTTAAAAAGCTCTCTTAGCGGCTCTATGAGATCAAGATGAAGTTTATCGCCAAGCGCGAGGTTATGGTGGGTCTTGATTACCGCCGACGGGCCTTTGAGACTGACAGACTCTATGACATCTGGATATAAAGTACCCTGCGCCAGAAATTTTATATTTTCCAGCTTACTTGCCTGCTCGACGAACACGTCGACGAAAGCGGGGCCGATAATCTTTCTTTTCTCCTGAGGATCCACTACCCCTTTGAGTTTGTCCAAAAAGAGTTTTTCCGCATCGGCCATAATCACTTTTATATCAAAATGCTCCGCATAGGAGGTCATCACCATCTCAACCTCTCCCTGGCGCAAGAGCCCGTTGTTCACAAAAACACATGTCAGCTGATCGCCTATCGCTTCATGTAAAAGCCGGGCCACCACGGACGAGTCGACCCCGCCAGATAAAGCGCACAGCACGTTGGCCTCCCCCACGCGCTCTTTTATCGACTCGATGGAGCTTTCGATAAAAGACCTCATCGTCCAGTCGCCACAAAGACCGGCTATCTTGAACAGAAAATTTTCCAGTATCGCAGAGCCGTTTGGCGTATGGGCCACTTCTGGATGAAACTGGATGCCGTAAAGCCGTCTTTGTCTTTGCTCCATCGCCGCCACGCCAGAGCTTTTCGTATGGCCGATCCGGACAAAACCGCCGGGCGCGCTCTCGATTCTGTCGCCGTGGCTCATCCACACGTCCTGCTCGTCCGTCAGGCCGTGAAAAAGCGGGGACGACCCATCGCATTGCATCCGGGCATACCCGTATTCTCTGGTTTTCGACTCTCCCACATCTCCGCCCAGCAAGCTTGTCATAAGTTGCATGCCGTAACATATGCCCAGGATCGGAATTCCCAGATCGAAAATTGCAGGGTCTATCGTCGGGGCGTCGGGATCGGAGACATTGCCGGGGCCGCCAGACAGGATGATCCCCCCGGCGCCGAAAGAGGCGATCATATCGAGCCCCACATGGAACGGGTGGATTTCGCAGTAGACCTTCAATTCACGAACACGCCGGGCGATAAGCTGGGTGTATTGTGAGCCGAAATCGAGGATAAGGATTTTTTCTTTGGAAGTGGCGCTCATTGCTGGGAAGAGTAGTTCGGCGCTTCTTTGGTCACCTGCACGTCGTGAACATGGCTTTCCTTAAGTCCTGCTGATGAAATGCGTAAAAACCGGCCTTTCTTTTTAAGCTCGGCTATGTCACAAGAGCCGCAATATCCCATTCCAGAGCGAAGCCCCCCTATCAGCTGGTGCACCACAAAGCTTAAATCCCCTTTATACGCCACCCGCCCCTCGACGCCTTCCGGCACAAGCTTGACCCCGGACAGCGTGGAATCCTGAAAATAACGGTCCGCGCTTCCATCCGTCATGGCGCCGATCGATCCCATCCCGCGATATTCCTTGTAGACGCGCCCCTGGAACAAGACTTTCTCTCCCGGCGATTCATCCACTCCCGCGAACAAAGAGCCGATCATAACAAGGTCGGCTCCTGCGGCGAGGGCTTTGACTATATCACCCGAATGCTTGACGCCGCCATCGGCGATAATCGGGATTCGGTTTTTGGAAGCCTCTACAGCGCAATCGTTTATGGCCGTGATCTGCGGAACACCTACGCCCGCCACAATCCGCGTGGTGCAGATTGAGCCGGGGCCGATACCGACTTTGATGGCGCTCGCGCCCGCTTGTATCAAGTCGCGTGTCGCCTCTGCGGTCGCCACGTTGCCTGCGATAATCTGCACAGCTTTCGACCGGGCCCGCAGAGCCTTCACCGAATCGATCACAGCTTTAGTGTGTCCATGGGCTGTGTCGATCACAATGACATCACAACCGTATTTAAGAAGCTCAACGGCTCTTTTAAGCCCGTCCGGCCCGGCCCCGACCGCTCCTCCCACTCTTAACCGGCCTTTTTTGTCTTTGGCCGCATTAGGGTGCTTCTGGCTTTCTTCGATATCCTTGATGGTCATAAGACCGGCCAGAGCGCCTTTTTTATCTACTATCAGAAGTTTTTCTATTTTCCTCTCGTGCAGAATCTTTTTGGCCTGCTCTATAGACGTGCCCTCTTTAGCGGTTATAAGATTCGCTCCGGTGGTCATAAAGTCGCTTACCGGCTTTTCCATATCGGTCACAAAACGCATATCGCGGTTCGACAATATCCCCACCAGTTTGCCAGAGCTTGTCACCGGGAAACCGGAGAACCGGTATTTCTCCGACAATTTAAGCGCCTCCCCTATCTTCCGCCCCCTGTCAAGGGTTATAGGATCGACGATCATTCCGGTTACGTGCCGCTTTACTTTGTCGATTTCTTTTCTTTGCTTTTCTATCGTCTGGTTTTTGTGGATGACGCCCAGACCACCTTCAAGCGCCAGGGCAATGGCGAGGCGGCCCTCGGTCACCGTATCCATCGGGGCGGAAATCAGCGGAATATTCAGGCCGACACGTTTCGTAAGAATTGCGCGAGTATCAACCTCTGCGGGAAGAACTTCCGAAAGGTTGGGCGCAAGGAGCACATCGTCGAAAGTGAGCGCCAGTTTGATATCTCTGAATTTATCTTTCACATCCAGTCTCTCTTACAATTAAAACCTCTCGGCGCGCTGTCAGCGGCTGTCAGCGGCTTTGAGCGCGCGTTTAGATATTTATAGTGAAAGCCAATCCCTTAAGCAAGCTTTTTACTTAAGGGAGCCTCTAAAAAGCGCTTTTCCACGTCATATCGTCCTGTTCGGAAGTCAATTACCCCCCGTCCCGTCGTCCTGTCACCCCGGCCTCCAAGAGCCGGGGTCTCCGAGATCCCGCGTCAAGCGCGGGATGACATTTTACACCTCCCGACAAATTTCTCCCCCTTTGCGAGGGGGAGTGGCCGATAGGCCGAGGGGGTGTTCAAAAGAAAAAGGCAGGATCCTTCATTTCGCGTTCGCTTCATTCACGACGACATGGCGTGGAGCAAACGTTCCACTCGTCACCTTGTACACCGATCCTTATTGTCACCCCGGCCTCCAAGAGCCGGGGTCTCGCTAGATCCTGCGTCAAGCGCGGGATGACATTTTATCTTCAGACTCATTTATCGATTGGAAAATACGGGGCAGAGCTACTCTTGCCCAAATGGCTATGCCGCCTCATTTTTTTTGCGCTGTTTTTTACGCTTTTCCTCATCCAGATATTTTTTACGAATCCGGATAGCGTCAGGGGTAATCTCCGCCAGCTCATCATCAGATAAATATTCAAGACACTGCTCCAGCGACATGAGCCGGGGGGGCGCAAGCTTGAGGTTATCGTCTTGCGAGACGGAGCGCATATTGGTCAGCTTTTTACCCTTTGTTGAGTTTACCACGAGGTCTTTGCCCTTGTTGCTCTCGCCGATGACCATGCCGGCGTAAACTTGTGTTCCAGGCTTGATAAAAAACTCGCCCCGGTCGGATAGTTTATCGAGGGCGTATCCTGTGGCCGTCCCTTTATCCTGGCTTATGAGCGATCCGGTGCGCCGCCCTTCTATGCCCCCGGCCCACTCGATGAGCCTGTGATATGAATGTGTGAGAGCCGCCGACCCTCTCGTTTCGGTCAACAACTCGGAGTGCATCCCTATCAGACCTCTGGCCGGGATTGTGAATTCCAGACGAACCCTCCCCTTTTCCATGTTCGCCAGATTTTTCATTTCCCCTCTTCTGGAGCCGAACTTCTCGATGACCTTGCCGGAGAATTCCTCATCCACATCGACGATCACGAATTCCTCCGGCTCCATTTTCCGCCCATCGACCTCGCTGGTGATGATCTGGGGACGGGAGACCGACAGCTCAAACCCCTCACGGCGCATGGTTTCTATAAGAATTGTCAGGTGAAGCTCTCCCCGGCCTGAGACCGTGAACGCCTCGCCTCCCTCGGCCCGCTCCACCTTGAGAGCCAGGTTGGAGCGTAGTTCCTGCGTTAACCTCTCCTCAAGATGCCGTCCGGTCAGTTTGTCGCCCGACAGTCCTGCAAACGGAGATGTGTTTATGGAAAAATCCATCGATATGGTCGGCTTGTCTATCTCGATAGCCGGCAGGGCCTCTGGAAATTCTCTGTCGGCGATAGTCTCGCCGATATCCAGCTCCTTGAATCCGCCCGCTACAACGGCGATGTCGCCTGCGCCCGCCTCTTCGACTTCATGTTTGCCAGGCCCGTCGAAAGTAAACAGTTTCATCACCTTTGTAAAACTTATATCCCCCGCCCTGTCTACCCTGGCGATCAAGTCTCCTGAAAAGATTTTCCCACGGTCAATTTTACCGACCGCCACCCGGCCCAGATAGTTATCGTATTCCACCGATGTGACCAGCATGCGAAACGGTTTTTCCATATCCACAACAGGAGCGGCCACGTCGCTTAGAATGGTGTCGAACAACGGAGCCATCGACTCGCCGGGCACGTTGGAATCGAGCGTCGCCACTCCATTTCTGGCCGAAGTGTAGACAGTGTTAAAATCGAGTTGCTCATCGTTGGCGCCAAGCGCCGCGAACAGATCGAAGACCTGGTTCAACACCCAGTCCGGCCTTGCGTCTTTGCGATCTATCTTGTTTATGACCACCACCGGGGCAAGACCTATGGCAAGGGCGTTTTTAAGCACATACTTCGTCTGCGGCATAGGCCCGTCCACAGCGTCCACGAGCAGTAGCGCCCCGTCCACCATCTTCAGAATCCGTTGCACCTCTCCGCCAAAATCGGAGTGCCCCGGAGTGTCTACGATGTTTATCTTCACGCCCTTCCAGGGTACCGCCGCGTTCTTGGAGAAGATGGTGATGCCGCGCTCTTTTTCAAGATCGTTTACATCCATGAGACGCTCGTTGACATGCTCGTTGTCGCGGAACAATCCCGCCTGCTTGAACATGGCGTCGACCAGCGTGGTTTTGCCATGATCGACGTGCGCTATCACGCATATGTTTCTAATATCGTTTTCACGATTCATAATTGTCGCCAGTTATAATTTGAAAATCGGTTAGTATAGCACAGACCATTACCAGGAGCCAGCAGTAGCCTTTTCCAACATGAAATGAGTCTGAAAATCGTGAGAGTTATACGCCCCTGGTGACCTGTCAGGCATGATGGCTTACGTCACAGGTGCGCCCGTGACTGGCGCACCCATAACGGGGTGGTGTTCAAAAGAAAAAGGCAGGATCCTTCATTTCGCGTTCGCTTCATTCAGGACGACATGGCGTGGAGCAAACGTTCCACTCGTCACCTTGTACACCGATCCGGCGTCTCCCAGATCCCGCGTCAAGCGCGGGATGACATTTTATCTTCAGACTCATTTATCGATTGAAAAATACTGGAGCGAAGCAACGCAGTTTGCTGTAATTTTAGCTATTGCAATCCAGATTATGTCTGGTATCATTAGCTAGCTTGAGAGGAGTTGGATCCGCCCCGAAATCCGGCGCTTTTAATCGATGACACTCGTTGCCTGGGAGGCTTCATGTTACAGGGAAAACATTTACTGACAGCTTTATTCGCCGCTACTTTTATATTTGCCGCTCCATTCGCCCATGCCCAGACAGGTGTTGACGGAGGAACAGGGCTTTTTTTCGTCGATAAAGCGAAGACTCTCGGCCATAAAAATTACTCTATCGGCGGATTTTATTCTGACCTCAATTATGAAACCGCCAAGGTCAACACCGGCCAGACCACACTTGCTATCCCCTTTACGCTTGGTATCGGCGACAATTTTGAAGTGTCGGCGGTCTACCGGTCGGTGAATATAGACCCTGAAGGGTTTCAAAGTGTAGACGGGGCGGCGGATGGTCTGGGCAAGTTGAAATGGAATTTTCTGAATTCAGAGAAATACCGTGTCCGTTTGGCGGCGATAGGCCTGGTGACTCTTCCTTTTGGGAGTGAAAGCAAGGGGTTGGGAACCGGCGACACAGATTTAGGCGTGAAACTTGCGCTTGATAAGGAATACGACAATATTACGTGGCATTTCAATGCGGGCTTTTTGGATCATAAGGCGGAGAATCTTGATTCCGTCTTTTTATACGGGGCGGGTTTCGAATGGTTTGCGACCTCGAACTTGAGCCTGATTGGAGAGGTGAGAGGGAGAAGCTGGTCCGACCAGGTTCCACTGCGTGATGACAACACAACATCAGGCGGCGGCGTACGCTATTACGTGGGCGACTGGGCCTCTGTTTCCGCTGGCTACAACTCGTGGGGCGGCGGAACTGGAGAGAGAAGCCCGAACGCCATGTGGACTATCGGCGTAACCTTCGGTCGAGGGCTTGGTCAACCGAGGCCTGCGTCACGTATAGAGCCGATAGCCGAGGAGGTGAAGCCTCCACCAGAGCCGGAAGCTCCGGCGGCGGCGCCTGAGCCTGCGCCTGCTCCAGAGCCTGCGCCTGAGCCTGCGCCGGAAGTTATCACCATCGTTTTAGAGGGTGTCCATTTTAAATTCGACAAATCTGATTTAACGGACGAAGCCAAAGAAATCCTGCAAAGGAACGCGGAAAAACTAAAAGCCAACCCCGGGGTCAAAGTGGTCGTGGAAGGGCACACATGCTCTATCGGCTCTAAAGGATATAACTACAAGCTTGGCATTCGCCGGGCGAAAAGCGCGAAACTTTATCTTGTCAAGCAAATGGGTGTACACCCTGATTCAATGTTCGTAATTACAAGTTTCGGTGAAGAAAGACCGGCGCATACCAACAAAACGAGAGCGGGACGGGCGCTGAACCGCCGCGTCGATTTTGTAATCCAGAGCAGGTAGTGTTTATCGATAGCATCGCGTTTTAGTAAAAATGTGAACTGGTTATGGCGCGCGCAACCGCATGTTTGTTTTTGCTGGTTTTCGGCTTTGCAGGGCCTGCTCTTGCTTCTGACGTAAGCTCCGGGGCCATAGAAAATGAGACCGGCTCTTCTCCACCTCCGGCTTCGTTGTCTGGCGTTATGCCCCGGATCCCGGAAAACTACAACTGCATAACCTGCCATGAAGATTTAGACGACGAGACACTTACCCCCCCCGTTAATGGATGGAAGGAATCGGCGCACAGGGAGGCTGGAGTTGGGTGCGCTGACTGTCATGGCGGCGATCCGCTGGATGAAGACAACGCGATGAGTAAGGAAGCCGGTTTCATCGGCAAACCCGCTACCATAGATATTCCTGCGCTCTGCTCCAAATGCCATTCAAACGCGAAAATGATGCGGCCTTACAACCAGAGATCCGATCAATACGGCCTTTATTCAGGATCGGTTCACGGAAGGAAGCTTCTTTCTGGAGATGAAGAGGCGCCCACTTGCGTTAGCTGTCATGGGAAACATAAAATATTAAGAGTCAAAGACCCTAATTCCAGGGTTTTCAGGAAAAATATACCTGAGACATGCGGCGTCTGCCACAGCAAAAAAGAGGTTTTTGAAAAACGCCGGAAGCCCTTCAACCAGCTTGCGCTTTACAAAAAAAGCTGGCATTACGAAAAGTTTTCAAACGGGGACCTTCTGGTTCCCACCTGCGTAGACTGCCACGGTAACCACGGCGTTATTTCCTCCAAATCAAGAAGAACGCAGACGGTATGCTTTAACTGCCATTCGTCCCAGACCGATTACTACAAGGCAAGCCCACATTGGGACGCATACCAGAAACAAGGAGAGCCTGTCTGTCTGAACTGCCACAATTACCATGACATTATGAAACCTACAATTGCGAAGTTCACCGGGGATAAAGATTCCGATTGCGTCGGGTGTCATGACGAAAGCGGTAACGCTTATAAAACCGGGGTGAAAATTCAGGAGGTTATGAAATCGACGATATCTTCTTTCGTGTCAGCGTCGGCCAAGCTTAAGTATTTTAAAGATAATGCGCGCGGCGGGTTTGAAACGTCTGGCCTAACAGAAAAAATAGGGAAAGCCGCCGAACAGATAGAAAATCTAAACGCGCTTACTCATAAGCTTGATATTTCAGCGGTGAAAAGGGAATCGGATAAAATCACCAGAATATCCGACAGCGTTTCAGCGTCTATAGCCTATATGTGGGAAGAGATAAAGACCAGAAAAATAGGCCTTGTCACAGCATGGATCGTATTTATAGGATTCACTTTTACTCTATGGATGAAGTCAAAATATTGGAAACGGGCAGACAGACATGCAAAATCAAAATGACGTTATAAAGCGAATCGACCACGACTCCGGGGCCGCTGTAAAAACTCTGCCTGGAGTTAGCGGGAAAAACCGGGGCGCCATTGTCTTTCGCCTTATTGTTTTACCCGCAATATCTTTTTTTCACTCGATTGTGTCTGGAGAAAAATCGCCGGACGGATCGCGGAGTTTTTACGATTCCATAAATCAAGCCGCTTTAAAGTTCATCACCGAAGCCAAGCGGTATGAGAATATGTATAGCGACAAAATCAAACCCGTTCAAGACTCCCGCGATTTTTACTAGCGGTTTACCGAAAAACTCCCGGCGATTGGCGCTGGTCTGGATTTTAGGGAGCCTCTAATCGTTTTGATCTTTCGCCAATGATGGCGCAAATAAAATTGTAAAGCTTTTCTTTTAAATCTTCAGGATTATTCCACCTGATCTGATTTATTTGACTTACATCAAAATGAGATTTTTTTGCATCTTCTTTTTTAACTGTCCAAATCACAGGGATCCCCATCCCTAGAGCGTAACCGGCTTCGAAATAAACACCATTCTTATGACGTGTCAAATCAGCCACCACAAATCTTGATTGGCGGATTTCCTTGATTATTTTAAATACGATATTTTCATTGTGGAGATCAATGTCAACGCGCATATCAACATATCCAGCGTCATTGATCGCCGGCTTAATAGCATTTTCCCAAACTGGTTTCATGTCACCACTAAAGTCCATGGCAATGAAACATTGGTTGGAAAAAAGAGGTTCGTTTCTCGCTTTATCAAGCCGCTCCCACCCTTCAGAAGTAACCATTACGTGGGTTACCCCCATCACCATGTCAGCAGTTATAAATCCCCGATCTACTAAAGCTCTGACTTGATACTCTAACTCCCTGACATTTTTAGCCCGTGCTAAAGGACAATAAATGCTGTGCTCAAGTTTTATCATAGCTCCAGGCGCATCTGTTCGTCGCTCGATGGCCTGAAGTAAAAGAAGTTGTTTTTCAGAAACCGAATATGGACGAATAGATTTTCTGATTATCTCAATTTTTTCAGTTGTAAGAAGTGGCGCTTCTAGTCCGTTTTCATTTCTATCCCTAATCCAGGCGGAAAGAATATGGTCAGGTTCGCTAATTTCTCTACACGCCTCGTCAGAAATTGTGTATTTCCCGCAAACTTGGCAACTAACTGTGAATTCCTGGTCTAAAGCTCCAACACCTTCAACCTCAGAGGCATTTTTACAAACTGGACAAATGTTTTGTTCCATAACTATCAGTATAGAAGATAAAAATTACCTCATCAACGGGAATCCCATCTCTTCTCTTGCCTGAGATATTCTTCCGCGCATTTTCTTGTTGTAGCGCACAAATACGTTTTCCTGATAGACTTATACTAAGTAAAGATAAGCGGGAACAGAAAAATGGGAAAGAACGGAAAGCAGTTTCTGGTGGATGAAAAGGGCCAAAAAACCGCAGTGGTAATGCCTATCGATGAATATGAGGAAATGCTTGAGGATATACACGATCTGGCCGTTATCGCCGAGCGTCTGGAAGAGCCCACTGTTTCTCTCGACGCATTGAAAAAACGGCTCAAGACCGATGGCCTCATTTGAAGTCGTATGGAAAAGCTCCGCTGAGCGGGAATTAAGAAATATAGACAGGCAGTACATTCAACAAATTCTAAGTTCAGCTCAATCTCTCTCCGATAATCCTCTCCCGTCGCAAAGCCGCAAATTGAGCGGCTCCAAATCAACTTATCATGTTCGAATAAGTGATTATCGAATTATTTACCAGATTGACATCAAAAATAACCTTGTGACGATATTTCACGCACGCCATAGAAAAGACGCCTACAGGTAGGTATTCTTTTCAGAAACCCCTATTTTTTCATCAACGGAAACCCCATCTCCTCTCTTAGCTTGAGATAATTTTCCGCGCATTTTCTGGCGATGTTTCGCACCCTGCCGATATAGCCCGTCCTCTCGGTGACAGAGATGGCGCCGCGCGCGTCGAGCATGTTAAAGGTGTGCGAGCATTTCAGGCAAAAGTCGTATGCGGGAAGGACGAGGCCTTCTTCGAGCAGACGATGGCTTTCTTTTTCGAACTCGTCGAACCATTTTATATGCAGATCGATGTTGGCATGATTGAAATTGTAATCAGAGAACTCCACTTCCGTCCTGTGATGCACGTCGCCGTATGTCACTTTCTCCGTCCATTTCAGGTCATAAACATTGTCACAATCTTGCAGATACATGGTGATCCGCTCCAGCCCATATGTCAGCTCGCCGGTCACCGGTTTTAGATCGATTCCGCCGCACTGCTGGAAATAGGTGAACTGGGTTATCTCCATCCCGTCGAGCCACACCTCCCAGCCAAGACCCCACGCCCCCAGCGTCGGCGACTCCCAGTCGTCCTCCACGAACCGGATGTCGTGGCGCTCCGGTTTTATTCCTAGATGGTAAAGAGAGGCGAGGTAGAGCTCTTGTATGTCGTGGGGGCTCGGTTTTAATACGACCTGGAACTGGTAATAATGCTGGAGCCTGTTCGGGTTTTCGCCGTACCGCCCGTCGGTGGGCCTGCGCGACGGCTCCACATAGGCCGCGTCCCACGGCTCCGGGCCGAGCGCCCGCAAAAACGTGTGAGGACTAAAGGTTCCCGCGCCCATTTCCAGATCGTAAGGCTGGACAATGGTCACGCCCCGGCTCGCCCAGAAGTTCTGGAGTTTTAAAATCACATCCTGAAAATACATCTCAACCTTTGGCTAGGGTTAACGCCGCAGGATATCGCGTCGGGGACATATTTGCAATAAAACAGGCGATTGCAAACAGGAAGTGGGATAAGGATCAGGCGAATTTTTCTTTATTGACCAGTTTCCCGATGGAGACGGGAACGCCGCCGGATATTTTCAGGTCAAGAAACTCGCAATAGACGAGGTTGCGGGCTATGCGCACAAGCCCGGTCCATTCCGGGCTGTAATCGTTGAAATGGCCCGGTTTTCGCTCCAGCATCCGCGCCCATTTTTCCATATCGTCAGCGCAAAGGTCTATGTTTTCGACAGCCTGCTCCATGAAGATCGGCACTGCGTCCTGTATCACCAGACGAGAGATCAAGCCGTTCTTGACCGACTGCGCGTAGGAGAAAAACTTCACCCACGCCGGATGCGGCTCCACTGCTCGAAGATTGCCTTTCCCTGGCATTGCTTTGTCTTCCTTAAAAACGTAAATTGCCTTCTCCCCTTATCGGAGCCGATTCGTCAAACTTTAGGGGACATCTAGTGGAGCGTCACAGCCATAACGGGGAGGGTGTAAAATGTCATCCTGCGTAAAACTTTCCCCTCCTTGTCTGAGGAGGGGATTAAGGGGAGGTGTTCAAAAGAAAAAGGCAAGATCCTTCGCATATGGCTCAGGACGATATGACGGAAGACCCCAACGCCCGACCACGCCGTTCCGGTTCTGAGTAACACGCAGAACCTTGCTTTCATCCCCGTATCACTTTATCGCTCCCGATGGTCTTTTGATCTTTGAGCTGGGGAATGGAGCGGTGTAGAGAGCCGCGCCGAGCGGGCGAAATTAAAAATCAAAAACAAATGACCTTATTTCTCAGCGAAGGTATAGCCGAAATTTATTTCGTCGCTTTTGAAAGTTATAAGGTTCTCGTCGGCAAGGGTCACATATATCTTCAGGATCGCTATCTGGTCGATTTTCCTGCGCTCCGGGGGAACGGAGTCGTCGAACTCTATGACGCGGTTTACCCAGGCCGTCACGACGATGATTCTTGATGGCGCGTTCATCGGGCCGTCGAACCGGAAGTCGATATGGTCGATTTTCTCGCTTGTGATCCTGGCTTGCCCGTACACGAGGACGCCCTTCACTTTAATGTAAGTCTCCTGGGTGGCCACTCTGTTTTTCATCCACTCATCGACGTTTTCTGGTTTCTCGAACATTCGCCTCTCGAACTTCGATGAAATCTCCCAGAACGTATTAGCGTCGTTTTCGTAAAACGAGTGAACCAGTCTGGTGAACATTTTTTTTGAGTCGGTGTCGCTCAAGGCGTAGGCGTCCATTGGGACAGCGAGAATCGCCAGCAATAATGTGATTTTAAACGTGATAAAAAAGCGCAAAATAGCCTCCTGTTAGAAATATGCGCGAACCGGCCTACTGGACAATATTATTTTTATTTAAATCAGTCAAGATATTATTGAGACATCTTCGATTCCGGATTTTCCAGGCCGCGCGCCGGGATGTGGCCGCCTGATTATCTTTTTCACGCTGGCAGGTATCAGATAGGGAAAATTTCCCAGAGGTAATAGCCAATAAAGCAGAAAAAAACAACTATCCAGAAGATCAAATCGGCCTTGCAGAGCATATTAAAAGCTACGTGTGTTGAGAGGTAAATCCCAGTTTAATGGTTTTATGGAAAAATTTATAGCGTAATGGTAAAGAGACGGTTCGCCAGGGGGGCAGTTCGCCGGGGGGCGGTTCGCCGGGGGGCGGTTCGCCTCACATCCCCGAAAAATCAGGGCCATATCCGTGGAGAGCGGCGCGGACTCTCAGGTTTTCATAGGGGCAGACGATCTCGCATGTTGTGCATTGCACACAGTTCTCCAACGCCATAGCATGGCGCCTGTCCCCGTTTTGTCCAAGCGTCTGATGCACCTCTGCGGTGCAGTCGCCAACGCATGGCGTATCTTTGCCAGCGTCGTCATATTCCTTGATACACCTGGCGCACACCTTCGCGTCGAACTCCTCGATATGCTTGTTCTCCTCTTCATAATGGGTATGCGCGTAGAAGACAACATCGGCGGTCGAGTATATCGTGGCAGGATCGAACGATTCCGGCTCTCGCTTCGATTCTTTATAACGGGCGTTTATATGCGTCCTGTCCTCTTTATAGACGGCAGGTTGATTACCAGACGGGTTTTCTATCATTTTCCTGGCGCCAAGAAGTCTCAGCGAACCGAAAGGATCGGCCAACCCACCCTGGAGTCCTGCGAAAACGACGCTTTTTCCCGAATCGATCTGTTTTGTCATACGGGGAATGAAAGTGTTCAGGATATCTGGATAATCGCTAAAAGCTTTCCGGAAATAACGTGCGTCGTTAAGCTCGGCTCCCACCCATCCGCCCATCAGTTTTTTCTGATAATCAGACAGGGAGCTTGCGGAAAAATCGTTTTTGTTAAATGCGCCCCATATAACCTCGCCAGCCACATAACCGCTTTCCATCGCCTTGTCCACGCCGGAGAACCGTTTTACATCCATCGTGCCCAGCGCGTCCCCCACAATCATCGCTCCGTCCACGGCGAATTTCTCCGGCATGGAGTAGAGCCCCCCCTCCGGCAAAATAGCGGCGCCATATTTGACCAGGCTTCCGCCACGGATCATCTCCTGAACATAAGGATGTTTTTTTAGATCCTGCAGAACCTGCGGCGGACGTATATTCGGGTTGGGGCTGTCTAGCCCCATGACCATACCGATTATCAGCTTGTTATCTTTACACCCGTAGATGAACCCGCCGCCCAGATGCCCCGGCGAAAGAGGATAACCGAGGGTGTGCCATATTTTACCTTCATAGCTTTTCGCCGTCTCCCAGACTTCTTTAACGCCGACCGAGTATACCTGTGGATTTTTCCTGAGGTTGAAGCGGGATATAAGGTCGCGTGAGATGAAACCTTTATCTCCGAACACGGTGACGTTTGCGTAGCAGATGTCGGCAAAATCGCTGTCTGTGTTGTCCACCTTAACCCCCGCCACCCGGTCTGCGTCGTAAACTATCTCCTGCGCCGGAAAGCCGGGGTAGACATCGACGACCACGCCATCCTTTGCTTCCGCTTTTTCGGTGATCTTCGCAATCATTCCGGCCGCCAGGTCGGAAATATTCAAAATGGCGTAACCTTCCTTTTTAAAATAGGAGGGGACAAGCATGGAAGGGACGTTTTCCCACCGCCTCTCGCCGATAACGCTCAAGTAGCTTTCAGTACAGATTCCCTGAATCGGAATTTCGCCCTTATCCCAATCGGGGAAAAGCTTCTTTAATACTCTTGGATTCGACGCGGCGCCGGAAAGCAGATGGCCGCCCACGTCTCTGGCTTTATCCAAAATGGCGATACGGATCGGTTTATCGGCAAGATCGACCAGCCTGTGGGCGAGCGTAAGGTTGGCCGGGCCGGCGCCGACCAGCAAAACGTCGTATTCGATTTTGTCTGTCACTTATAACTCCTTGCGTCAGGCGGACACAGCTTTAAGCCGGGACAGCCTGTTTGAACTGTTCTTTTAACAGGGGCGCGATCTCGAAAAGATCGCCCACTATCCCGTAATGGGCGAACTGGAAAATCGGCGCCGACTCGTCTTTGTTGACGGCCAGAATCATGGCCGAGTTGCTCATCCCCACCCGGTGCTGGATCGCTCCCGATATCCCCAGGGCGATATACAACCGGGGCCGCACGGTTTTACCGGTCTGTCCAACCTGATGAGAGTAGGGAATCCATCCAGAGTCGACCGCCTTTCGCGAAGAGCCGACCGCAGACTCTGAAAAAACCGAAGCCAGGTCGCGCACAACCTCGAAACCTTCCGGGCCGCCAAGCCCGAACCCGCCTGAGACTATGACTTTGGCTTTTAAAAGATCAAGGTCAGAGGAGACTTCACGCACAGTTTCTATTACCTTGAGCCGAAAATCGGAATCCTCGAATTTTACCGTCATCGGCGTTATTTTACCGGTTCGGGTCGTATCGGTTTTGAAAGGTATCATCGCGCCTGTCCGGGCCGTGGCCATTTGCGGATTTTTCCACGGGCCAAGAATGCGGGCTTTCAGGCTTTCGCCGAAGCTGGGGCGGATGGCGTAGAGGCAGTTATTGAAAGTCCCCGTTTTATTGGGATCGGCTTTGCCTTTGTGCACATAGTCGCCTATGTCAAGCTCGGTGCAATCGGCCGTGAGCCCGGTCTCGAAGTATGCCGCGATCCTGGGGGCCAGGTCCCGTCCCAGGGTTGTGGCGCCGCAAAGAATGATATGGGGAGGTTTTGGAAGCGATTCTATAACCGTAATGGCCGCGCGTCTGTAGGTCAGGGTCGAATATTCTTTTAGCTCCGGCTGGTCTACGACGTAAACCTCGTCGGCGCCGTTGTGTATCAGTACTTCGGGAATATGGCTGATCTGGCTCCCCATAACGATAGCGTGGGTTTTAACGCCTAGTTTTTCAGCAAGCTCGGAGGCGGCGCCCAACAGCTCCATTGTCACAGGCCGCAGGTCGCCTTGTATCTGGTCGGCGATGACTATTATGTTGGTGTATTGGCTCAAAGGACAAACTCCATTACTCCGCGCTCGTCTTTTGAAATTTCATCAACCAAAAGCTCCACTTCATGCTTTGGCGCGGCGCCTTTGAAAACTTTGCACGAACCCCCTTTTTCACCGATTTTCCATGTCTTGCCGACCACTGTCGGTGATCCCACGAGGCCGACCCTTGTGGCGTCGGCTTCTACCTCGTCGAGGTCTACTGTAAAAATTTTATCAGCCAAAGCATCCTTGTCTCTGAGAGCCTGTTTGGTTTTGTAAACGTTCGCGAATTTTTTATGCTCAAGCTTTACAGCCGAGTTGGCGACGGTAATCAGAACCGGCATTTCGACTTCCAGGCGCTGTACGCCCCCGTCGATGATCCTTGTGGCCTTTACTGTTTTTCCCTCTATCTCCATTGTCTCGCAATATGAAATCTGGGGGACGCCCATTCTTTCGGCTATCTGTGGGCCGGTCTGGGCTGTGTCGCCGTCGGTGGTCTGCAATCCTGTAAAGATGATATCTATATCCTTGAGGTACAAGACCGCCTTGTAAAGAGCGTATGCGGTAGCCAGCGTGTCGGAGGCGGCCAGGCGCCTGTCGCCTAAAAGATATCCTTTGTCCGCCCCGTACTCCAGCGCTTCGTGAAGCACAGCGATGGCCGGAGGAGGCCCCATCGATATGACAAAAATTTCTCCACCGCGCGCGTTCCGGACTTCAATGGCTTTTTGGAGCGCAAATTTGTCGAACGGATTTATCATCTTTTTCGCGCGAGCCCTATCGACGGTACCGTCTGGATTCACTCCGGTGGCGCTACTCGTGTCTGGAACCTGCTTTATAAGCACAGCCATTCTCAAACCGTCGCTCATTTAAAATCGACTCCCATCATTACGTTAAGTTAGGCTATCCTAAACTACCACTCCACGATCAGGCATGATGACATAGCGAAGGGGTATATAAAAGCATAAGAGGAGGCCTTTTAAAAGAAAAATCTGAGGTTGACGGCAAAAAAACGGCCATCGTTCAGTTTAAGCGGAAAACTTATGAAAACAATACATTTAGACCCTCACCAGATTTCCTACAGGCAGTTGCGAAATGCGGGGGACGCATTGCTTGGAGGGGGTGTCATCGTCTATCCCACAGATACCATTTACGGGCTTGGTTGTGATATTTACGCCAAGGACGCCGTAAAAAAAATATACGCATTAAAAAAAAGGGATTCAAGCAAGCCTTTTTCTTTTATCTGCGGGAATGTCTCCCAGATCAGCGAATTCGCTTTCGTATCGAACTGGGGTTATAAACTGCTTAAAAAAAGCCTGCCCGGCCCTTATACTTTCATACTCGAAGCGCGCAAGACCAACATGCCGAAGAAAATGTTAGGAAAACGCAATACTATCGGCGTGCGGATACCCGATCACCCGGTCTGCCGCGAATTGGTCAGGCTTACCGGGCGCCCTTTATTGACCACATCGGTGAACCTTTCCGGCGAGGGGAGCCTTACCGACCCTTCAATGCTTCCTGAAAAATTTTCCAGCAAAGTTGACCTGGTAATTTCGACAGGCCCGCTGGTTTCGGAGCCATCGACGGTAATAGATATTGCCGGAGACGAGCCGGTATTGATAAGGCAGGGGAAAGGAGAGCTTTTATGGTGAAAGGTTTTTGTAGTATGCTCGTTTTCTTTGCTGTTTAACTTTATAACGGAGCCATCAAGCGCAATACGTATATGACCGATATTAACGCGATCCGCCATTCCTCGGCCCATGTCATGGCCGAGGCCATACAAAAACTTTACCCGGACGCGCAGTTCGCGTATGGGCCGCATACCGATGACGGCTTCTATTACGACGTGAAGATTCCCGACGGCTCTCTTGGCGAGGAAGATATTCCAAAGATTCAAAAGCTAATGAAACAGATCGTCAAGGGAAAGCATGAATTTACGCAAGAAAATATAACACGCGAAGAAGCGCTGAAACTCTTCGCCGACCAGAAATATAAAATGTTGACCCTCCAAAACCAACTGAAGGATGAATCTTTTGTATCGATATACCGCCAGGGCGGTTTCGTCGATCTTTGCAGGGGCCCGCATGTGGAGAACACGAAGCAGATAAAGGCTTTCAAGGTAGACCGGATCGCCGGAAGCTACTGGCTGGGAGATTCTAAAAACGAGCCGTTACAGCGGGTGTACGGGCTTTGTTTCGCCTCCAAAGATGAGTTAAAGGCGCACATTACCATGATCGAGGAGGCGCGAAAACGGGATCACCGGCTTATAGGGAAGCAGTTGCGGCTTTTTTCGTTCCATGAAGAAGGCCCCGGTTTTCCATTCATGCTGGCGAAAGGGAAAACCATTTTTAACCTGCTCATCGAATACAACAGGAAGAAAAACGAGGAGCGCGGTTATGTGGAGATCAGCACGCCGCAGATGCTGGTGGAGGATTTATGGAAGACGTCGGGCCACGCGGATTACTACAGGGAGAATATGTATTTTTCCGAAGTGGACGAGAGGCAGTTCGCGGTCAAGCCGATGAACTGTCCCGGCGGCGTTCTTGTTTATAAAGAAGAGCTAAGATCATACCGCGACCTGCCGATGCGCGTATCGGAGTTCGGCCTGGTTCACCGCCACGAGCTGTCCGGCGTGCTACACGGGCTATTCAGGGTGCGCGCTTTTACACAGGACGACGCGCATATCTACTGCTCTTACGACGATCTGACGGACGAGATCGCCGACATAGTGGAGCATACCATCGAAGTCTACAAAGATTTCGGGTTCGAAGAATATGTCATCTACATCGCCACCCGTCCCGAAAAAGCTATCGGAAGCCTTGAGATATGGGAGAAAGCGACCAACATCCTCACCTCCGCGCTTTCTCGTCTGGGGCTCGATTATAAAATAAAAGAGGGAGAAGGAGTCTTCTATGGCCCGAAGATCGAGTTCAACATCAAAGACTGCATCGGCAGGCATTGGCAAATCGGCACCGTGCAAGTAGATTTCTTTTTGCCGGAGCGGTTCGGCGTCGAGTATATCGGGGCGGACGGAGAGCGGCACACACCGGCGATGGTGCACAGGGCCATATTCGGATCGCTGGAGAGGTTTATCGGTATTTTAATCGAGCAGACCACCGGCGCGTTCCCGGTCTGGATTGCGCCGACGCAGGCTATTGTCCTGCCGATCACCGATAACCAGAACGAATACGCCAGCGACCTGTTTAAGAGGCTCAAATCGGAAGGCATAAGGTCTGAAATCGATCTTAGCTCCGAGCGGCTCCAGAAAAAAATCAGAAACGCCCAGTTACAAAAAATTCCATACATGCTTGTGGTTGGGGCAAAAGAAGCGGAAGAGGGGAAAGTCGCTGTCCGGCTTCGCGACGGAACCGATCTTGGCGCCATGCCGGTCGCCGATTTTATCGATACAGTAAAAAAACTTAACAAACCGGGCATACAAAACCTGTGGACAGAAAACCCGGACGCTAAAGGAGATTTATGAAATGGCGAAAGATTCTTCGTTTGATATTGTGTCCAAAATAGACATGGCCGAGGTGGTCAACGCTGTGAACCAGGCGACTGCCGAGATAAAGCAGAGGTACGACTTTAAAGGCTCCAAAGCCGAGATCAAGCTCGATAAAGACGCAGGCGCCATTACCATACTTGGCGACAGCGAGCCGCAGTTAAAAACCGTAATCGATATCATCCAGACGAAACTGATAAAACGGAGCGTGCCGATAAAGGCGCTGGAATACGGGAGCGTGGAGTCCGCCTCTGGAGGGATGAGTAGACAGGTGATAACTTTCCAGCAGGGGATCCCGATAGAGAAAGCCAAAGAGATAGTGAAAATCATCAAGCAGATGAAAGCCAAAGTGCAAGGCTCCATCCAGGACGACCAGGTGCGCGTCTCCGGCAAGAAAAAAGACGACCTGCAAGCGGTGATGGACGAGCTGAAGGGAAAAGACCTCGGCATCCATATGCAGTTTGTGAACTACAGGTAAAATATTTATTAGAACAATCGCTAAGTAATTCTGCCGTTTAATAAATTTTCCACTATTTTTTAGCCCCATCGGGGCTATATTCCATAGCCCCGGACGTGAGTCCGGGGATGGCGAATAAATATAGCTCCAAGCCCTGTAAGGGCGATAGAAAGTTCCCTTTCGCCCTGCCGGGGCTTATGCCCCGCCGGGGCTTATTGTTGGCTTGCGCTATTCCCCCTGGGGCTCGAAGCCCCAGGCTATTATATATTGTCCCTCCGGGACTTATGTTCCTCCGGGACTTATGTCCCTCCGGGACTTATGTTCCTCCGGGAC
>ENA-ORDP01000384-ORDP01000384.1-marine-sediment-metagenome-genome-assembly--contig:-NODE-384-length-29602-cov-25.356111_pt1 | contig 29602 bp, 24 predicted proteins | sample MGYA00248627_ERZ508539 | MGnify/ENA primary metagenome ERZ508539 (study PRJEB26208, sample SAMN05571518) | marine sediment metagenome | biome: deep sea; feature: Hydrothermal vent; material... | reverse complement strand
GATTTGTTCCCGTTCCACCCCATTTAAAACCATTTGTTGACTTTGATACGTCTCCACTTTCAAATCCATCCGTAAAGGTTACCGCCATGGCACTTTGAGAACTGATTGCGCTTACCATCAATACTATCCACAGTAGCCTGCTTTTAAATTTTAAATTCTGCGTTGTCTTCATTTTTAAACCCTCTATTTTCATGCACCCGTACCAAGGAAATACTGTATTCATATTAATTTAATTAGTTTATCGTTAATGATCCGGGTGGATTAGGCCGAACCAGATCAGGCGGTGGTACTGTCGATATCCATAAGTCATCCACATATAAGGATTGCGTTTTCGATACTAATCCATTCTCCAGGCCACGGTACCGAACATTAGTGAAACTCCGAACTGGCGCAGCGCTCGCTATCTCGAACGATGATTATATAGCTGTAGTTTTGCCTCCGGCCGCTGAACATTGACTTTCTACACCTGCTGAATTAATTGCAGTGATCACGAAGTGGTCTTGCTTCCAACCGCTGAATATTGACTTTCTACACCCGCTGAATTAACTGCAGTGATCACGAAATAGTAAGTCGTGGTATTCGATAAATTCTCTACGACGTAGGTGGTGAGGCCGACGGTGTTGAGGGGAATTGTCTTTGTGTAAGTGCCTGGCGTCGTACCGTAGTAGATATTGTATCCCGCCAGATCGGTCAATGCCGAGCCATCGGTATTTTGGGTGGGGGGCTGCCAGGATAAAGTTGCGACACCCGTACTACCACCACTGCCTGTACCGCCGCCATTACCTGTGTAGGTGGTATTGCTACTCGTACCCCCACCGCCACCGCCACATGCCAGAAGCACTGAAGTGAGTAAAAACAGGCTCACCAGCTTGCCTATAAAATAAATTTGGTTTCGCATGATAGTAAATCCCCCCTCTATAAACTTGGCAATTCCCACATTGAACTACAGTTTATTGTGTTGATAACCATCGTTTCTGTGAACTGTGTCACATAACTGATTGGGTGAATGGGGAACTATTGACAAAGCATTTCCGGATCTTACGGCGTGCCAGCGGTTGTGGGGGAGTGGACCGGAAGCTGGACCAGTGTCGGGTCGATGGCCGACACGGGACGCGGGATCGGCGGGTTACCGGCGACCATCCCGTACCGTCCATAAATACTGAAGCGGTCATGCATCCAGCTGGTCGTCCAACCCTCGCCCGCTATCCGGATTCGCGACCTGAGCAACGCAGGCGACCCGGGTTGCGCACTGAATGACGTGGCCAACGACGACCAGAACGGCGATGCGACGGGCGAGTACACCCTGCCGGAAGGTTTGATACCCATTGGCCCGGCTTCGGATCCTCCACCCTCATACACAAGTATCGAGCAAGGGCTACAGGGAAACCCGGCGGGTTCGAAGCTGGCAGCTATTAACGCCCTCGTCCCGTTTGCGGACGGCCTGTTCAACGAGGGTTCGCCCACCAAGGGCGTCAACTGGAGCGACAACACCTTGCGCTACCGCCGGAGCATGGCTTACCACAAAATGACGGCCTTCACTGACCAGGATGGATTCGATGCGACAAGCCAGGATGCCGGATTATTCACGACATATGTACGCGCTTTTGCGCAACAGGCTACAGTGTCATCAGACTGCACATAGCGCGCAGCATCTGTTAAGCTGCTGTTTTAGAGAAACAAACTGTATTTACAATATTTACCAGGCTTATTAACTCAAGTTTCGGAGCTCATGTTGATAATGTCTTGCGTTGCCCCAATCCGGTGTCAGTGCGTAGGGGCGGGCAAGCCCGCTCCTACGGGATTAGGCCGTGAACTCCGAAACTTGAATTATTAACAATCGAGTGGGAATAACGCAGCAGGATATTGACAACCGCTGGATGGAGCATGCGCTGGGTCTGGCCGAGCGTGCCGCCGGGCAGGATGAAGTGCCGGTCGGGGCCATTGTTGTTCGCGATGATGAGCTGCTCGGTGAAGGCTGGAACCGGCCGATATCTACCAACGATCCCACTGCACACGCTGAAATTGTTGCCCTGCGTGCCGCTGCACAGTCGCTCGGAAACTACCGTCTTCCCGGTGCTACACTCTATGTCACACTGGAACCGTGCCTGATGTGCGCCGGCGCCATGATTCACGCACGCATCGAACGTCTCGTATTCGGTGCCAGCGACCCTAAACGTGGCGCCATCAACAGCACAGGCCAGGTGTTCGAATCACAGGGTCTGAATCACCGCGTACAGGCTGAAGGAGGTATCATGTCAGAACAATGCAGCCGTCGCTTGCAGGCCTTCTTCGAGGAGCGCCGCTCATGAAGCGTTTACGCGTATTTATACCCGTTTTATTCTACATCCTGTTTGCAGCATTCGCTGTGCATGCCGAATCCGTGTATCCGCCTGCGACAGTCAAGATGGACCTGATCAAGGTTTCAGAGCACGTCTACTATGTACAGGGCATACCCGGTGTTGCCACTGACAACCAGGGTTTTAATCCAATGCGGGTGTCATAGTGACTGAGGATGGTGTCGTTGGAAGTGCTGCAACGTATGGAGTCCCGGCCACTCGCAGCACTCATACCCGGACACGGTGCAGCAGCGGCCGATCCCGATCGCGCCGTTTCCCGGACCCGCCGCTATCTCTCCTTCCTGCGGGAGAAAATGGGTGAATCAGCAGCTGAGCTGGTGCCTTTCGATGAAGCCTATAAGGCGGTGGACTGGTCCGGGTTTGCTGATCTTCCGGCGTTCAAGGAAGCCAACCGCCGCAACGCGTACCAGGTTTACCTGTCGATGGAAGCTGAATCGTTGTCTGAGTAATAACCCGCCGCAAGCGCCTGTGGCCGGCGTTCAACGAGAGCCGGGTGATCTAATGCAATGCACATCTATTCCCGACTGAGTACAGTTGGCGCTGAGTTAGGCCCCGAATGCTTGTATTCCAGTCATTCCGGTGAATACCGGAATCCATCATGTTTGTTAAACAGCCTGGATCCCGGCCTGCGCCGGGATGACGGGGGCTATTTCGGCTTAACTTAGTGCCGTTTGGTGAAGGCCCGATATTTTATGCAGAGAGCCAGTCAGTCAAAGCGTAGCGAGAGATCAACGGCCTGCACATCCTTGGTCAGGGCGCCCACCGAAATATAGTCCACACCGGTCTCGGCATAAGCGCGAATATTGTCAAGTGTGATTCCGCCGGATGCTTCCAGTTGTGCAACGCTATTGTTAATCGCTACTGCCTCGCGTATATCGTCGAGGGTGAAGTTGTCGAGCAGTATACGGTCTGCACCGGCCTGCAAGGCCTGTTGCAGTTCCTCCCCATCCTCTACTTCGACTTCAACAGGCAGGTCTTTCCCCATGGCGTTGGCAGCCTTTACGGCTTCTGCAATCGAGCCTGCAGCCATAATGTGATTTTCCTTGATCAGAAAAGCGTCGTACAAACCCAGCCGATGGTTGTGACAGCCGCCACAGCGGACGGCATACTTCTGGGCGTGACGCAGACCGGGAATGGTTTTCCGGGTATCGAGGATCCGGGTATGCAGACCGCTAACCTGTTTGGCGTATTTGCGCGCAATAGTTGCTGTGCCGGAGAGAGTTTGCAGGAAATTAAGTGCGCTGCGTTCGCCGCTTAGCAGACCACGCGCCGGACCCTTCAGCGTACACACGACCTGGTGCGGTTTGACGGGGTCTCCATCGGCGGCGTACCAGCGTACATCGATAGTGGTATCCAGGTGCCTGAATACGGCATCGAACCAGTTTCGCCCGCACAGGATTGCTGACTCTGATGTGTACACACTCGCCTTCCAGATACAGTTCTGCGGGACCAGCTGTGCGGTGATGTCGCCGCTGCCGAGATCTTCTTCCAGGGCATTGCGGATGTCGTGCTCTATTTGTGCTTCCAGTGCCTCGAGCAGCATTTACTCAGAGAGTTCCAGTAGCTCTATTTCGAAAACCAGTGTGGCGTTGGGCGGGATAACACCGCCTGCACCGTTTTCACCATAGGCGAGTTCCGGCGGTATGGTCAGCTTGCGAACGCCGCCAACCAGCATGCCGACCACACCCTCATCCCAGCCGCGTATGACATAGCCACAGTCGATGGGAAAGCTGAATGGATCGTCGCGATCCTTGCTGGAATCAAATTGGGTCCCGTCTTCCAGCCAGCCGGTGTAATGAACAATGGCGGTCTGGCCACGGCCTTTACACAGGTCGCCGTCGCCAATGTTGATGTCCTGGTATTTCAGTCCGCTGTCGGTGCCGGTTTCACTCATGGGTTCGCCTTGCTGTTCTCTACTTTAAACGGACGTGAAAAGTACTCGTTCTTGAGGCGTTTCGCCAGTCCTGCCAGCAGGGCCAGACTCAAAAGATTGGGCAGAGCCATGAGAATATTGGTGATGTCAGCGATGTTCCATACCAGTTTGAGGGGAATTGCCGCCCCGATCATGACCAGCAAGGTATACAACACGCGATAGGGTTGTACCGCACGTTCGCCGAACAGGAAGCGCGCCGAGCGGTCACCGTAGTAGGACCAGGCAATGATGGTCGAAAAGGCGAACAGACTCAGGCTGATACCCACCACGCTCGCACCGGACACACCCAGGGAAGTCTGGAACGCATGGGCCGTGAGCGCTGCGCCAACCAGGTCATCCCGTTGCAGCGCGTGGGCACCGGTAACGACAATGACCAGACCCGTCATGGTACAGATCACCAGCGTGTCGACGAACGGTTCCATCATGGCGACCAGGCCTTCGCGCACCGGTTCGTTGGTGCGCGCTGCCGCGTGTGCCATGGGTGACGAGCCGAGACCGGCTTCATTGGAAAACAGTCCGCGCGCTACACCCCAGCGTATCGCTTCGCCGACGGCAGCGCCGCCGACTGCCCAGGGATTCAGGGCATGAGTAAAGATGGTGGCAAGCGCAGACGGAATCCTGTCTGCATAGTTGAACAATACCAGCATGGCGGCACTGATATAAAGGATGGCCATGACAGGTACGATGGCCGTTGCGACACGGGCAATGCGATTGACGCCGCCCAGTATGACCATGCCGACCAGGGAGGCCAGTATGCCACCGACCAGCCAGCTGTTATTGCGAACCTCCGGAAACAGGTAGCCCAGCCCATCGACCACCGAATTGGCCTGTACCATGTTGCCGATACCAAAGGATGCTATCAGCGCAAAGCCGGCAAACAGCATGGCCGTACGTTTCATCTTCAGGCCGTGTAACAGCGTGTACATCGGACCGCCGGAGATGTCCCCGTTTTTATCGACCTGTCTGAATTTCAGCGCCAGCGTGCTCTCGGTAAATTTCGTGGCCATGCCGAAGAAAGCGGTTACCCACATCCAGAACAGCGCACCGGGGCCACCCAGGGAAATGGCTGTTGCGACACCGGCGATGTTTCCGGTTCCAATGGTCGCTGACAGTGCCGTGGAAAGCGCCTGAAAGTGGCTGATCTGGCCTTCGTGATCCGGGCAACTGTATCTGCCGGATATCAGTGCGACGGAATGGCGGAAACCCCGTATTTGCACCAGCCCCATGCGCACAGTCAGGTACAGTCCCATGCCGAGCAGGACAATCAGTGTCAGCCCGTTGCCCCACAGCAGACCGGCCAGAGCACCGCTCCACTCAGTAAGTTGCGCGAGCAGGCTATTCATTAGGACTGAGAATCAGGGTATCCCCACGTTGGGTAAACTCGATCTGTTTGAGCACGCTCATACCCAGCAGTATTTCCATATCATGCATGCCGGGGTTGATGCTGGCCGGGACATTGCGAATGATCATAGGGCCGATCGATACACTGTCTATCGTTGTACGGTACGCAGTCACAACGCCATTGGCTGTCTGGTACTGTACCGGCGCCCCACGCTTCAGGCCCAGCTCCTGCGCAAGCTCCGCAGGAACGGCCACGTCGCTGGCACCGGTATCCAGCATGAACTCTACGCTCCGCCCGTTCACTGTTCCGGTAGTAATGTAATGACCGAAGCGATTGCGTTTCAGGAAGACTTCAGGCCTGCCGGCATTATCGATACGGCTGTAGACAGACTGGTTGGGGTTGCGCTGCTTGTCCAGCCTGTTATTGAAAAACAGGGTCAGCAGACCCAGAGCGATGATCCATGCTGCCAGGGTCATACCCTTGCCAAGGCGGCTCGTACTGTGTTTGCCGGGATCAGCCATGCGTTGATTGTAAACCAGCTGCGGTGAGATAGGTGGTCTAGTAGACCAGTCTCAGGCCGGCGAATATGTGGCGTTTGTCGGCCAGGAAGAAGTTTCTGAAACTTGGACGTTTTATGGCCGGCCGGGTGTGCAGGCTGCCACCGCGCAGGCTGAAGTGTTTGCCGTCCAGCCAGGGTTGGGAGTACTCGGGATACGGGAATGGGGTAAAGCCTTCGTAGGCATGAAAGCTGTTATCACACCACTCCCAAACCCGTCCCGTCTGTTCAAGCTGACCGATGCGACAGGCCGCTTCCCACTGATACTCGTGTGGCAGGCGTGCATCTGCCCAGTGCGCAAAGGCGCGCGCTTCATGATAGCTGACCCCGGAGACCGGCTCGGTGTCTGCCAGATCGTAACAACCCCTCATGCTGACCGCGTACCAGTCACCGGATTCTGTTTTGCGCCAATGGTCCGGTGAAGAAATCTCGTTTTCCTGGCGCCAGTTCCAGCCATCATCCTGCCAGAGTTCACGGCGCTGGTAGCCGGCATCTTCGATAAAGGCAAGATATTCTGAATTGCTGACCGGCGTCTTGCTGATGGCGTAGGGTCCGAGGTCGGCTTGTTGCGGGGGGACTTCGTTATCGTAAGCAACGGGTTTGTTACCGCCAATCCGGTAGTGGCCTGCCGGGATACTAGCTGTTTCGGAATTGATTTTGGAGGCTTGCAACGGCCTGTGTGGTGTATGGCCGGACTGGTATTTCGTGAGTGCTTTCTGGGCGAGAACCATCAGCATGGTTTCGTAGTGCTGACAGTTGTGCTGGATCAGGAAATGAATGAGGTAATCATTTTCAAGCAGCGCGTGACCCTGCCATTCCGGGCGCAGGTTGCTCAGAAAGTGAAGGTTGAATGCCTGTAGCCCCTTTGCCCAGGTGATGAGTGCCGGTTGTGCCGGCAGGCGTTTGCCACGTTCGGCCCTGGGCGTGCGTGGTGGTGTATAGAAGTCGGCAATCGGTTGGGTAACGCTGTCATCGCCGCGCAGTTTTTCGTGTAACCACAGGCATTCAGCAAACACACAATGCCCAAGATGCCAGCCCAGCGGGCTCAGGTCGGGGTGGTACTGGCTGCGGAAGGTGGCATCATCGACATCTTCTACCAGTGCCACTAACAGAGCCTGTGCCTGGCCCAGTTCGGTAATCAACGCTTCCGTGCTCACAATGACAGCAGTTCCGGGGGTTCCTCAGGGTCGAGTATCAGTATATGGTGTTCCGGCACCGCTTGCCAGAAGGTCGATTCGGTCAGTCTTTCCGACGCCATCAACTGTGCATTCGGAAACGCCTCATCATCCACGGTGTAGTACAGGGTCGGTGGTTCGTCACCGAGTGCATGGCGTACTGCATATAAGCGTTCGCCGTCACTCACGACTATGGTCAGCAATGAGCGGCACCCGTCCGCCCAAAATTCGACGCGTTCCATCAGTTCCGCCAGCGCAGATTCCATGGACAGATCCGGATCCTCCGCCAGCAGCTGGCGCAGGGCGGCAAACAGGTACTCGGATTCTGTGTTGCCATGAATAGCGGGTAAGTACCGGGGCTCCAGATCGGCAACCAGCCGTGGCCGGACCTGACTGTGAAACTGCTCGATCAGGCCATTGTGATCGAACAAAAACTCCGTATCAACGAATGGCTGGGTGTTGGCATGATTGACAGGGTAATCTTCGGTCGCGCTGCGCACACTGGCAATCCACAGGTCGCTGACCAGCGCGCGGGCCAGAGAGGGCAGGTTGGGGTCACTCCAGATCGGACCCGGGTTCACATACACTGCGGGTTGACCATCGTCGTCATACCAGGCAAATCCGTAACCGTCGGCGTTGAGTTTGGCGTATTTCAGCTCCTGCGGCGACCAGCCCTGTACTTGCAGGCTGTGCTGCGGATCAAGCAGGAATTTACCCAGCGGAACAGGTTCTCCCAGATAAGCGGCTATCCGACACATGGTGAGGCTATAATCCTTTGCGTTGCCAAGCTGGCCGGAATGGTAACCGACGGCAAGTGTATGTCCAGTCAGACCGGGCTCGAAGCGATTTTCGATGCAATTGTCATACAATTGTAACATTGCTGAGGTGTACTGCGTCATTGAATGGTATCCTGACAGGCAGACGAGCTGGTAATAATGATGCGGATCCTGGTGGTGGAAGACGAACGCGCAATCCGTGACATGATCGGGTTTGCGCTGAAGCAAGCCGGCCTGCAGTGTGAGGAATCAGCCGACGCAGAACACGCATTGGCGTCTATTGTGTCCAATCCGCCCGACCTGGTATTGCTGGACTGGATGCTGCCGGGTATGAGTGGATCAGACCTGATACGCCGCCTGCGCAGCGATGAAATCACTGTCGGGCTGCCCATTATCATGCTCACGGCCCGGGTGGAAGAAAGCGACCGCATACACGGTCTGGAGCTTGGGGCCGACGATTATATTACCAAGCCGTTTTCACCCCGAGAGCTGGTCGCGCGTATCAAAGCCGTGTTGCGGCGTACCCGGGAGCTCATTGATGAAAAGCCCATCGAGCACGCCGGCTTGTCGCTGGACCCGGTGGGGCATCGTGTCCAGACGGACGGTGAGACACTCAATCTGGCACCTACCGAATTCCGTTTGTTACACTTCTTTATGAGTAACCCTGACCGCGTATACAGTCGGGAGCAGTTGCTGGATCGCGTCTGGGGCCGGGGTGTTTTTGTGGAAGAACGAACGGTCGATGTCCACATTCGGCGCTTGCGCAAGGCGTTGGAGGACAGGGCCTATGACCGCTTTATCCAGACCGTCCGCGGCGCCGGGTACCGTTTCTCGACAGACGCCTGACAAGCTGCTAAAACCCAAGTGTGAGAAATCCCTGGCAGAAAGAGTTATGGCGTAATCTGGGTCTCATCCTGGCCGGGCTTGTGATTGGCATCCTGGTCGGAAATATGGCGCTGGGCCTGCTTGTCGTTCTTGTGATCTATACTGGCTGGCACCTGTATAACATCCACCAGCTGATATGCTGGCTGCGCGAGGGTAGAAAATTCCGGCCTCCGGAAGCGCGCGGTATCTGGGACGACGTCTTTGAGAACATATTTCGGCTGCAACAGCGTAATCGCAAACGTAAACGCGAATTGCGCAGTATGCTCAAGCGTTTTCATAAAATAACCGTTGCACTGCCTGATGCGACGGTAGAGCTTCGTTCCGGTAGCGATCAGATTGAGTGGTGGAATAATGCAGCGGCGAAGTATCTCGGGTTCGAGTCACCGCGCGATAGTGGGCAGCGTATAAGTAACCTGCTCCGGTATCCGGCATTTGTGGAGTACCTTCACAAGGGCGACTATGATCAGGCCATTGAAATGCCCTCCCCGGTTGATGAGAACATCACACTGCGGATCCGCGTGATTCCCTATTCAGGCAATCGTCGCCTGGTGCTGGCGCGGGACATGACCCGTATGCAGAAGCTGGAGAGAATGCGGCAGGATTTCGTGGCCAATGTCTCTCACGAATTGCGCAGCCCGCTGACGGTGGTTTCCGGTTACCTGGAAACATTACTAGATGCAGGGGCTGTCGAAACGGAATTCGCCGGCCAGCTGCAAAGCATGCAGCAACAGACCGAACGTATGAACTGTATCGTCGATGACCTGATGCTGCTGTCGAGGCTGGAAAATGAAGTTCCCCACCCTGATCAGCAAGCTGTGCCTGTTGCCGCACTGATCGATTCAATCATCGGCCAGGGGCGTGTACTCAGCGGTACTGCTGAACACACCATAGTGTCTGATGTAGACGATGCTCTGTGTATCAAAGGGTCTGAATCGGAGTTGTACAGTGCATTCTCCAACCTGGTGTTCAACGCCATTCGTTACACACAGGCGGGTGGGCATATTTCGATTTGCTGGAAATTGATCGACGGCGAACCGGTGTTTTCGGTAGAGGACTCGGGCGCCGGCATCGAGGCACACCACATTCCGCGCCTGACAGAGCGCTTCTACCGGATCGATACCGGCCGTTCCCGGGCGAGCGGTGGAACCGGGCTCGGGCTGGCCATTGTCAAGCATGTCCTCCTGAGACATGAAGGTGAGCTGGAAATAGACAGTGAGCCGGGAAAGGGCAGTTGTTTCCGCTGTCGCTTCTCGGGCAATCGCTATATTGACTGTGAGCAGAGCAAAGCGGGCGCTGCGTAGCGCGGCTGGCGTACTTTGTGTCGAGTATGTCATACAGTCGTAATATTTCGGGAATAGTATCCCCCCACAGAAATACTAGGTAATTCTGTAAATTCGCTTCTTGAGGAGATAATTTGATGAAATCCAGTACGTTTGGTCTGCTGGCAGCGGCCCTGTCAATAATTCTGGGGTTTAACGGGACTGCTGTGGCGGAGTCGAAAATGGATTCCGGCCTTACCGATTACACTCGCACCAGCGGTGTTTCCGGAAATCTGTCCAGCGTGGGTTCTGACACGCTGGCCAATCTAATGACCCTGTGGGCGGAAGAGTATAAACGCAACTATCCCAACATTAACATCCAGATTCAGGCTGCAGGTTCATCGACCGCGCCGCCTGCGCTGACCGAGGGGACCTCTAACCTGGGGCCGATGAGCCGCAAAATGAAAGACAAGGAAATAGAGGCTTTCGAACGTCGCTACGGCTACAAGCCGACGCCGATCCGTGTCGCCATCGACGCGCTGGCAGTCTTTGTACATAAGGACAATCCGATCAAGGGCCTCACCATCCCGCAGGTGGACGCAATATTTTCGTCGACACGTAAATGTGGCTATCCGGCGGACATCAACAACTGGGGTGTACTGGGCCTGACCGGCGCCTGGAAGGCACGTTCCATTCAACTTTATGGACGTAATTCGGTTTCCGGCACCTACGGATACTTCAAGAAGAAGGCAATGTGCAAGGGTGACTACAGGAATAACGTGAATGAGCAGCCGGGATCTGCCTCTGTTGTGCAGTCAGTGTCAGCCTCACTTAACGGGATTGGTTATTCCGGTATTGGCTACAGGACATCAGGCGTGCGCACTGTTCCGCTGACGAAGGTAAAGGGAAAACCCTTCATAACGGCCACACCGGACAATGCGATCAGTGGCAAGTATCCGTTGGCCCGCTTTCTGTATATCTACGTCAACAAGCACCCCAACAAGCCGCTGCCACCGCTTGAACGTGAGTTTCTGAAGATGGTATTGTCAAAATCCGGTCAGAAAACCGTTGTAAAGGATGGTTATATCCCGCTGCCTGCCAAGGTCGCGAACAAGGAGCTGACCAAATTGCAGTAGCAGACGGCTTGCGCTGCAACCCATTGAGCCCCCGTCCTGTACGGGGGCTTTTACGTCAGGCAGCGTTGAGCATGTAACGCAACGCATCAAATTCGCGGTAGCCGACATGCTGTAGCATCAAACCTATGCCTCCGTCTTTACCATGTACTACGTAGGCGGGAAGGCGGTGTTCAACAGGTTTGCCGCGGATATCTGCAATAAAACAGATTTCCAGCCTGGCCTGTGGCGGAATGCGTACCCCTTCGATATCGACATACATACCCTCAAGGCTGACATTGCGGGTTTTGCCGTTAATCATACCGACCGGCGGGTAGTATAAATTTACGTCCAGATTAATCTCTTTACGAGAACTCCATCGGTGTTCAACGCCCATTGGCTATCCCTCTCTGGCACATGTTTTAGGTGCATTTGTTGGTTTGAGGTTGAATAAAGCAAATTCGATGCCAGCGATGAAAAAACTTATACCGATGCGGTGTAACACAATCGTCATATTTGCAGGGTAAGCTATATTCGCTATGTTTGAGCCTGGTATATCCGTATATGGAAAACGCAGTGCGCATCTCCGTCTCCGACTTCTGAAGGACCGTGTTGCGCGTTATGGCGTAGCTGCCGGAGGCGCTGCCGTAATATTTTCTATCCTGTTGATATTTTTCTATCTTTTCCTCATTGTGGCACCGCTGGCTGAGGCGCCGGAGGCGCATGAAGTGGCGGTTTACGCGTCACAGTCCGAGTCGCCGGTTATCTACCTGGCGATCGAGGAACAGGCGGAAATCGGTGCGGTATTCGAGCGCAACGGGGACGTAAGATTTATCTCCACCAGCGATGGTGCCCAAATCAAGAAGGTGCATCTGCCTATCCCGAAAGGCGCCCAGGTCGTCAGTTTTTCGGCGGCGCGTCCAACTTCCGGCGTTGTGGCGCTGGGACTCAGCAATGGGCAGGCGCTGGTGGTCAGGCACCGCTACAAGTCAAGTTACCCGAATGACCAGCGTGTCATTACCCCCGAAATTGATTACCCACTTGGCAAGGCGCTGGTGGATGTGGCGGCAGATGGTGCCGCCTTGCTCAAGGTGGCTATCCAGGAAGAAGAAACGTTTACCCTGGTGGGCTGGAGCAGGGGCGGTATGTTATCAGTGGTGCGGGCTTCCCCGCAGGAATCCCTGCTCGAGGATGAGGCGGGGTTCGAGTTCGAGCGCAGCAGTGGCAATACCGATCTGGAAGATATACAGGCGTTACTGGTTGATCCGGGGCAGAGCAATCTCTATGTGATCAGCCGGGGTGGTGACCTGGCCTGGTTTAATATTTCCGATTTATCACATGCTCGCTTGATCGAGCAGCTGAGCATAACGGCACCCGGTGTCAAAGTGCTGAAGTCCATCTTGCTGGCGGGTGGTGTATCCATCCTGGTCGCCAGTGATGATGGCGTGATCAATCAGTGGTTTTCGGTACGTGACAAAGAGGGCGTGCGCCATCTGAAGAAAATTCGCGGCTTCAAGAATGCCGGCGCTTCACAGGTGCTGGTTTCAGAATACAGCCGCAAGAGCTTTTTTGTTGCAGACAATGACGGGAATATCTCAGCATTTCACACTACGGCTGACCGGTTGTTATTTAAAGAACGTATTACGGATGCTTCCATTCGGCAGCTTGCGATTGCGCCGCGGGCCGATGCACTGTGGGCGCTGGACGATAACAACCGTTTGCATTTCTGGCACATAAAGAATGAATACCCGGAGCTTTCCTGGAGTTCGCTGTGGTCGAAAGTCTGGTACGAAGGTTATGACCAGCCCGAATATATCTGGCAGTCTTCTGCCGCAAGTAATGATTTCGAACCCAAGCTCAGCCTCACTCCGTTAACGTTCGGCACTCTGAAAGCGGCGTTCTATGCCATGCTGTTCGCGATCCCGCTGTCTATTATGGGTGCCGTATTTACGGCTTATTTCATGGCGCCCAAAATGCGCCAGCTGGTTAAACCCACGATCGAAATCATGGAAGCCCTGCCCACCGTTATCCTGGGTTTCCTGGCCGGGTTGTGGCTGGCACCCCTGGTAGAGAGTCATTTGCCGGGCATATTTTCCCTGTTATTGCTGATGCCGGTCGTGGTTTTGCTGGCCGCTTTTCTGTGGAGCCGTTTGCCCATCGCGTTACGCCGGCATATACCCGACGGCTGGGAAGCGGCCTTGCTGATACCGGTGCTGATCGGTGCCGGTGTCTTCGCGCTGAATATGAGTTCGCCGCTGGAACAATGGTTATTTGCCGGTGATATGCCGGGCTGGCTGCGGCATGAGATGGGAATCAGCTACGACCAGCGTAACTCCCTGGTGGTGGGTATGGCCATGGGATTTGCAGTGATTCCCACCATATTTTCTATTGCTGAGGATGCTATTTTCAGCGTGCCAAAGTATCTTACTTTTGGTTCACTGGCGCTGGGTGCAACGCCCTGGCAGACCCTGACAAGAGTCGTCATGCTGACCGCCAGCCCCGGTATTTTTTCAGGCATCATGATGGGTGTGGGGCGCGCAGTGGGGGAGACCATGATTGTGTTGATGGCGACCGGCAACACGCCGGTGATGGATATGAGTATTTTCCAGGGCATGCGTACCCTGTCGGCTAATATTGCTGTGGAGATGCCTGAGGCCGAGGTGGGCAGCACCCACTATCGGGTGCTGTTTCTTGCTGCGCTGGTTTTGTTCGTATTTACCTTTGCCTTCAATACAGGTGCTGAGATCATCAGACAACGCCTGCGTGTCAAGTACAGCAGGCTGTAGGAGTTGCTACGATGACGACAGGTATCAGACAGTGGGTCAACAGTGGAACACCCTGGATATGGCTGACTGCCGCTGCAGTGACCGCCAGTCTGGTTATGGTGCTGGGGTTGTTACTGTTGATCGCAGTGAACGGTCTGGGGCATTTCTGGCCGTCACCGGTCTGGGACATCCAGTACCGGTCCGCGGACGGTAAAGTACAGCAACTTATCGGACAGATTCGCGAAACCGAACGTATCAGTGCCAGCCAATTGCGCGATGCCGGGGACACAGTTTCCGCTGATGTCGATGGCATGGTGGAGCGCCACTTGTTGAAAATCGCTAACCGGGACATTTCCGGTCTGGATTTTCGCTGGATTCTTTCAGCCGCAATCACTGAACGTTCCAGACCGGAAAAACTGATTGTTATGGAGCGCCTCGAGTGGGGCGATTTTTACGGCTTTATCCAGACACTCCGGCGCGACGGGCAGGTTATTGCAGAAGGCAGGGCAGCCTGGCTGGAGTTAACGGCAGCGTTGGAGTACGTCGATAAACTGCGTACCCGGATCCGGCATCTGGAGAAGACCGAAATCGGTTCCATCAACTACAAAATCGAACGGCTCCGCCTTGAGAAACGTAAACTGGAACTGGAGGGCGCTGACACGCCGGAAGCGCTGGCGGATCTGGATCGACAGCACAGCAGTCTGCAGGCGGAATTCGCCGGACTGCAAAAGAAGCTGGAAGATCTGTACAGGAAGATAAAGCGCGACACGGTAAGCATGACAGCAATGGGTGGGCGCCAGCTCGATATACCGGTGGCAAATATTGTTCGCGCCTATCAACCCAATGCCATGAGCCTGCCGGACAAGATGTTTTTTTATGCCGCCAAGCTGTGGGAATTCGTCAGCGACGATCCGCGTGAGGCGAATACCGAGGGAGGTGTTTTCCCGGCTATTTTCGGCACAGTTACGATGGTGTTGCTGATGTCGGTGCTGGTGACACCTTTTGGGGTTATTGCAGCCGTGTATCTGCATGAATATGCGCAACAGGGACCGTTGACCCGTATGATTCGCATTGCAGTGAATAATCTGGCGGGTGTCCCTTCTATTGTTTACGGGGTATTCGGCCTCGGGTTTTTTGTGTATGTGCTGGGCGGCAACATCGACAAGCTGTTTTTCCCGGAAGCCCTGCCGGCACCGACCTTCGGTACGCCGGGCCTGCTGTGGGCGTCCCTGACCCTGGCCTTGCTGACGATGCCGGTGGTCATAGTGGCTACTGAGGAAGGTCTGTCACGCATTCCGTTATCCATTCGTGAAGGCAGTCTGGCGCTGGGCGCGACCCAGGCTGAAACGCTGTGGCGTACCGTTTTACCGATGGCCAGTCCGGCCATGATGACAGGGGTAATACTGGCAGTGGCACGGGCTGCAGGCGAGGTGGCGCCGCTGATGCTGGTAGGTGTAGTCAAACTTGCGCCGGCACTGCCAGTGGATGGAAACGCGCCCTTTATTCACCTTGACCGGAAGTTCATGCACCTGGGTTTCCATATCTATGATGTCGGGTTCCAGAGTCCGAATGTAGAGGCGTCACAACCGCTGGTTTTTGCAACGGCGCTGCTGTTGGTGGCCGTTATCGTTATACTTAACCTGGCTGCAATAGCCATTCGTAACCGTCTGCGTGAACGTTATCGTTCGCTGGAGCAGTGAAACTTGTCAGTATGAGTATGGAAATGAAAAATACACACAGTATCGATATAGGCATTATAAAAAATACCGGTAGTGCTGACGACCCTGGTACTGAAGATATTTGCCTGGAGGTTAACGGCCTTAATCTTTTCTACGGTGAAGCGCAGGCGCTGGACTCTATCAGCCTGCGCATCCCGCGCCAGCGCGTATCGGCCTTTATCGGACCCAGCGGCTGCGGAAAGTCGACCCTGCTGCGCTGTTTCAACCGCATGAACGAGCTGGTCGACAATGTTCGTATCGAAGGCAGTATACGGCTGGATGGTGAAGATATTTTCGCACCCTCGGTGCAAGTCTCCCATTTGCGTCAGCGGGTGGGCATGGTGTTTCAGAAGCCTAACCCGTTTCCCAAGAGTATTTATGAAAATGTCGCTTATGGTCTCCGTTTACAGGGTATAAAAAGTCGCCGCACCCTGGATGAAATTGTTGAAAAAGCTTTGCGTAGCGCGGCTTTGTGGGATGAGGTCAAGATGCGCCTGCATGAAAATGCACTGGGTATGTCCGGTGGTCAGCAGCAACGTCTGGTGATCGCACGCGCCATAGCCGTCGAACCGGAAGTACTGCTGCTGGATGAACCGGCCTCTGCGCTGGATCCAATTTCGACGCTCAAGATTGAAGAATTGATAGACGAACTGAAAGAAAAGTATACGATTGTCATCGTAACCCACAATATGCAGCAGGCCGCACGTGTATCGGATTACACGGCGTTTATGTATATGGGCAGGATGATAGAGCACGATTCGACCAACAAAATATTCACCAACCCGTCAGAGAAAATGACGGAAGACTATATTACCGGGCGTTACGGTTAAGGGGTGTCAAAGATGGAAAACCTGAACATAGGTCAACATATTTCCAGGCGTTATAACGAAGAGCTGGAAGATATACGCAATCGCGTACTGGCGATGGGCGGCCTGGTCGAACAACAGATTCAGGGTGCAATGGATGTGCTGGAAAACCGGGACGTGAACCAGGCCACCAGAATTATCGAAAATGACCACCAGGTAAATGCCATGGAGGTCGCCATTGACGAGGAATGCAACTATGTGCTGGCGCGGCGGCAGCCTGCCGCAAGTGATTTGCGTCTGATCGTTGCCGTTATAAAAACTATCACCGACCTGGAGCGCATAGGCGATGAAGCGGAACGCATAGCGCGCATGGCAAGCAAGTTAGCAGATCAGGAATACGTCACACGCCTGTTTACCCAGATACACAATCTCGGCCAGCATGTACGCATTATGGTGCACGGGGCTCTCGATGCTTTTGCACACCTGGATACTGACAAGGCTGTGGAAGTCTGGAGTGAAGATCGCCGGGTAGACAGTGAGTATGACTCGCTGATGCGGGAACTGATGACCTACATGATGGAAGACCCGCGTTCCATCCCGAGCATTATTCAGGCCATGTTTGCGGCACGCGCCATAGAGCGCATTGGTGATCGTGCCACCAATATCTGCGAGTATGTTATCTACCTGGTAAAGGGCAAGGACGTTCGCCACACGCGGGTTGACCAGCAGTTTGATGATTAGAGAATCCTGCCCCACAGCCTGACCGCGAAGGGAGTCCTTCGCGGTTTAATCGCCTCAGACCGGAATGGCACTTGCCTCTTAATTAACTCAAGTTTCGGAGTTCACTGCCTAATCCCGTAGGAGCGGGCAAGCCCGCTCCTACGCACTGACCCCGGATTTTCGCCTCAGGCCGTCTTTCTTCGGGTCACACCGGCCAGACCCAGCAGGCCGGAGCCGAACAACCATACAGCAGCAGGAACCGGAACTGCAGACACACCAGTGGTTATACCCGCGAGGGCGTCGTCCATTTGGGAAATCTGTATCCCGTACTGGCCGAAATTTTCGGCGGTAGCAAAAACGCTGAGGTAGTACTTGCCCGGATCTGCCGAAAACATAAATGAACCGGAATCCGTCAGTTGCCCCAATGACTCGGTAGCTGTGGTGATACTCAGACCGTAACTATCCAATGGGTCGGGAAAGTTGAAATCGGTAAGCACAGCCTCAAACATGCCGGCGTTTCCGATACTGAAGGTGTCGGTGTAGAACGTTTGGCTGTCGAAAATTCTGACATCTTCGTAGACCACTTCGCTTTCCGACATCGGTTCGGTTCCTTCGGAACCGACAGTGCTGGCAATGGAGCTGCCGCATACGAGCATCAGTGCCATACCAAGTGAGCTTGCAAGACTGTTGATAGATTGTTTCATTTTTTATCTCCTCGTGTTTATAAGTTGAATAACGGTGGCGTCAGACGAGTTCAGCTTCTGACCTTTGTTGCGAGTGTTGTCTCCCGTATTTTGTATACATGTATTCGCGCAGTCGCGGCATCAATTCCTCCTCTTTGATTGAACGGTCAAGAAGCTTTTCCAGTTGGGTTTTCATGTAGTTAGGAAATACGGTGTGCATAGCCAGTAGCTCTATGTCGGCAATATCGATGCACTGGTCAGCGCCAGCCCCCTTATTGATAATTTGTTCGAGGCGTTCTGCATCAAAGTCAAAGTGCCGGGTAAGATCGTTACTGTGTTCAAGGAACACAGGAAGCAGCTGGTTGCCGGTGGAATTTTCGTAGCTCAATGGACGCAGTTTTGAAAGCATGCCCTTGATACCGAAGCGGATGATGTCAGAGTCGCTGACGCTCAGGCGGCCCGCGATATATTTGATCTTCCTTATGTCACTGGTAGAAAGTCTTACCGATACGCACTGTTTCTGGTTGTCCATAGAATCTCCCTGACCTGGTTTTGTTCAAACGGCGCTAAAGAAATAATCTTGTCCGTCGTGTGCGTACTATGACGCAATTGTTTTTCATAACCATTACGAAACTGCTTCAGATATGTTACGAATATGAGATGTTTATGTTACGACTGTGCGGTATTTATCGACTATGTATGGTCGTAAACGATGATGATCGGGCTACGGATGTCCTCATCCAGGAGGCGGATATGTCGTTCTACAGGCACTTCCCGGCGCTACTGGATATATAAGTGTTACAGCATGACTGAGCGGTTACCGGTCCATTGTTCGTCATTTATCCGTAACAATCCGGATGCGTACCTGGTCGATGCCGGTATTTGATAAATAGCTGGAAAGGGAGACAGCGGGTGAGGTTTATTCCCGCAGAGGTACTAACGAACTGCGTTATGCAAGATGCAAATTAAGGCACTGATATGAATGGCACTAAGTTAAGCCTTAAATGCACGTACTCCCGTCATTCCGGCGAATGCCGGAATCTATACGGCCTGATTAAACAGCCTGGATCCCGGCCTGCGCCGGGATGACGGAGGCTATTTCGGCTTAACTTAGTGCCATTCGGCACTGATATTTTGATTAAAGAGAAAACGGGGTGGTGGGGTCTTGCTGAAACGCATAAGGATATATGCGTACCGGATATTGAATGTTTACGAGCCTCAGGCCATGGTTTTAACCCGATGCCGCTTGTACGCCGGCGTCCACCTGATGGTGATACAAAGCTGTTTTTGGTGCTCGCGTTTCAATCCAGGAAACTCGGGCTTATCTGTCTAGCCTTCCATGGCGAAAGGCATGGATAGCGGTCCCTCCGGCTGTTCGCCGAACAGCATACAGTCCAGTTCGTCAAACCATTGCTGGCTGTACTCGCAACATTTGCTCTCCTCGAAATAAGGTCCGCCGATCGTATAGTGAACCAACGAGGTATTCTCCCGCGGCTGATCATATCCTACCAGGTGATTCCAGCGGCACGGCAATGGCCCGATCAATCCATCGTGTGGTAACCAGCCAAGCCGGTGAAGGTCAAGTCCGCTTGCCTGGTTCACGTACTCCGGGGTTAATGCCGTGCAACGGGCGTTGTTCAGCAACATCACACTGGACCAGTATTGCCTTGCATAAGCCGACTGCGGAATACGCTGGTATTTGTTCGTCTCTTCAGTAATAAGGTTGTGCTTGATTACCTGAACTGCGTAATATTCATCGCGCAATGCCCAAAGTTTGGCGATATCGTCAAGCATCAGCATATTGCAACCTAAAAATATCGACCAGCCGGTATAATCGGAAAGGTAGGGTGTAAGAAAGCGGCTGAACGAAAAGTCGGTTGACGGCTTCGGGTCGCATGATCGCCCGTATAGGGTATCCAGATGGGCAAGCGATACCGGCGTAATGGAAACAGGAATGCTCGAGCGAGACAGAATGCTATGCGAAAGCACATGGAAAGCAACTGTTTGTCCGGGGTCAAAACCGATAAACACGCGAATCATGATAATCTCCTGGTGTTTGCCTTCAGCATGGATACACGAAAGTACTATGAATGCGTTACGGCAATGTGAACGGCCGGCGGTTTGCAGAGTGCCGACATAAATCATTCATCCAGCCTTCATGCCTCTGTCACCTGGGCTGGATACCGTAACAGCCACCACACAGTTAAGGGGCGCAAGTGCCCTAAGGGCCTGGTGGGGATCAGGCCAATGTCAGCCGGAGTGTCCGACAGCGTATAACGCCACCCTCGTCGTGAGACGGGCTCGGAAAGCCCGGGGTCTTTGTGAATACGAAGATAGCCAGGTTGCCGCTGTAGCGAAGCGGACACTCCGGATTTTGCGTCAATGAGAGAACACCAGCCGGCGTTTCTGAAGTAATATTTGGCCAGCGCCACCCAAAGCTTCCGGGGATTTCACAGTTTTCGGGAGGCCGTAGTTTTGAGGTAATAAAGTCTGATCAGTGTGGTTTTGTCAAGCTTACGGCCCGAGTGGTCGTCATTCAATCGTAACAATTTCAATTCATAATCACGCGTTTGGTAGCCGGGTTCGCCAGACTGCTACATATGGCGATTCTTGATGTTAATCAGATATCTATAAACAACATAGTCAGCAGGGTAAATGACAATTCCAAGCGTGTTTTTTTTCGTCGGGGTTCTGCTGATGGCGGCCACTCAGGTGGCGGCTCAGGAAGATCGATCGTCTGCGGTGACAACAGCAAATAAGGCGGTTGAAGAAACATCTGAACAAGAGCAACTAACCTTCAATGTTTGGGAGTACAGAATCAGTGGGAATAGCATCCTGGACCAGACGTTGGTTGAGCGAACAGTCTATTCCTTCCTGGGGCCGGCCCGCACCATAGAGGACGTCGAAGCCGCAAGGGTGGCCCTGGAAACCTTATATGCGGACGTTGGTTTCCCCACTGTTATTGTCGACCTTCCGGAACAGGACGTCTCCGACGGCATCGTAAGACTGGAGGTTGTTCAGGGGAGTATAGGGCGCACGCGGATTTCAGGTTCGCGCTACTTTTCGCTGGGTCAGATCCGAAAAAGCGTGCCGGCGCTCGCCGAGGGTGTGGTTCCGTATCTGCCCGCAGTGCAGGAGCAACTGCAGGCGCTGAACCAGGCCAACAGTGACCGCCAGGTCACACCTGTGTTTCGGCCGGGTCGGACACCCGGCACCGTCGAGGTTGAATTACGAGTCAAGGACGAGTTGCCGCTGCACGGTGATGTCGAGCTGAATAATCACAGTAGCGATGGGACCTCCCGTTCGCGCCTGGTGGTGAATCTGCGCTACGATAATCTGTGGCAGCGCCTGCACAGCATGTCTTTGATGTACCAGTTGTCGCCGGAAGTACTTGACGAAGTCAGTGTTTTGGCCGGTACTTATGTAATGCCCGTCGGAAGGGGTAATAATCGTCTGGCGCTTTATGCCATTCGTTCCGATTCAAACAGTAATGTCGCGTCAGCGGGTGCGCTGAATGTTATTGGTAAAGGCACTATTCTGGGCACGCGCTGGGTGATGCCGTTTGCGGCGACACAAAATTACTATCACTCCATGACGCTTGGCGCTGACTGGAAGGATTTTAACGAAAGCACAGTGCTTATTGGCGCAGATACTCTGGATACACCGATAGATTATTCGGTGTTCTCGCTGGAGTATGGCGGCACACTGGTGGGCGAGTCTACTTTAAGCAATTATTCGGTAGCGGCACACTTTGCACCACGGGGGCTCGGCAACAGCCGACGTGAGTTCGACGATAAGCGTTTCGGGGCCACCCCTAATTTTGCTTATATCACTATGAATCTGAAGCAGGACTTGTGGCTTTGGAAGGGCATGCTTCTACGCGGTCTCGTACAGGGGCAACTGGCCGGCGCTCCTCTGATCAGTAACGAGCAGTTTTCCGCGGGCGGTTTCGAGTCGGTTAGAGGTTATAACCAATCTGAACTGCTCGGTGATGACGGATTGCAGGCGTCTTTAGAGCTGCACGGACCTACCCATGCCGTACTGAAAAAACAAGGCTTCACGGACTTGCACACGCTTGTGTTTGTCGATGGCGCCTTCATCAAGGTTCGTGACGCGTTGCCCGGTACCGAAAGTCAGGAGGAGATCTATTCTGCCGGTGCCGGCCTGAGACTATCCTGGTCCAAGGCTCTAGAGGTGGCGGTCGATATAGCGTGGCCGCTCGCATCGACTGATGCGGTCGATAAAGGCGATGCGCGGGTTGATTTCTTTTTTCGCTCGGGTTTTTAACGCGCTGCTGACTTCGCCAACCAAGAGCAAACAAGTGTTGTACGCCTGAAGTGCCCTCTTCCATGCGCGCGTTTACGTCCGTATACGCGCGCATGGCGGCTTTAATTTAATTATCGGGATGTAACTTCATTTCATTGTAATCACTGTGTCACAAACAGGCATCAGGCTATCTCGTCGACGCTAAATGAATAGATAGGATGTCACTAAACAATCACGGTCCTGTAAGGACGTGGTAATGCTTTTGGCGGACTATGCGGCGTGTAGCATGCCTTAGAGGAGTTGTCCGGTAGCATAAAGCTTATACCCGCGAGGCATGTAGCCCTTTGAGACAAGGTGTCTGGGGTGGGTGAAAACCGGGCTGGATCGATAACTTGTTTATAAATCTTTATGGAGATTCTATTATGAAATTGGCTAAATGCATGAAGATCGCAGCAGCGGCTGTGGTTTGTACACTACCTTACAGCGCTCAGGCAAGATTGTTGGATGGTACGTTTTCGCCGGACTACAACGCTGATGTCTTTGTTAACGTCGGACGTTTCCAGTGGGATCCTACGCTCAACGTCGTTGGCGGCTTTGTGAACGTGGAATCAGCCACCGTGCCTGCCGGCTTTACCCTGAACCAGGTGACGGATGATATCAACGACAACGGTGTGTTGGATGGTACCTATGTTGGTGGGGCTGCATCCAAGGCGGCCATCGCTGGCGTATTCAATAATGCGGGTTCCGTCAACGGTATAGCCGATGAATTTTTCTACCTCGCAGGGGCCGGCCAGTTAGACCCCGGTTTCATTAGGCGTGGTTATGTTTCCACGACTGATGGCACACCGGGTCCGGGTTCGGTTTCCCGGAATGACTTCAATATATTAAACCAGGTTACGCAGAAGTGGACGAACTTCGCTGAAAGCATCAATCCCAAGCTGAATGCCGACAATACTATCGTTTTAAATGACGACTCCTACGACGTGTTCACTGCCACTGCCGATCATGTACTGGGTGGTCAGTCTGCATTGATGACCTGGAACGGTGTCGGTACCACCTCCCTGCTCGAGAAGACGCTCGGTAACTTCTTCGTGGGTACCGACGGTTCAATCTCATTGACGGCTGTTCCAGTGCCGGCTGCTGTTTGGTTGTTCGGTTCCGGCATAGTTGGTCTGGTGGGTGTCGCTCGTCGCCGCAAAGCCTGAATCAGCCTTAGCTGATTGGAAATTATTAATTAATAGGAGATTAAAGTAATGCGTAATCAAATTTCACTGGTAGCAGTCGGGGTTTCTCTGGCGCTGACCGGTAATGTAAATGCCGCAGCCCTGGGTGCCGCTCACGAGATCTATATAGGTGGTGCAACCGCCGTTCAGAACTCGTTTGGTGCAGATATCATTTCCCGTTTCTGCAGTTCCAACATCCAGGTGTATGTAGACAAAATTGCAAACGGTGGCCTGAGCCTACCGGGTGGGGGCGATCCGAATGCCCAAACGCCAATTTTGGAGAACGGTGATCAGGTTGTCGTTCATTGTACGACGCTTGGCGGTTTTGCTAATACCAATTTAAACACCAAGGACATCGCTTTCTACAAGTTCAACGGTGGCTCTGCCACGGGTGTAGCGCCGGTCGATGACCCCGTAAATGGCGTGGATGTCAGCTCCGCGTCCTACCTCGACGCCTCTCCAGCAGCCTGTAATAAAATCAACAGCGCACGCGCGGACAAAAAGTGGACCGCTGTCGGTGGTAACCTGTTTGACCTGTACGAATGTCCGGCTGCACCGTTAGGTGTGCAGACGCCTGACGCCGGTATTTCCGATGTTGAACCCAAGATGTTTAAGGGTACACTGGCGCAGGATGCAGGTCCTGAACCTGCCGGTGTGCCGAATGCCCCGGCCAAGCCTTTTGCCGGGTTGTCGACTCTGGTCGTTAAAACTGGCCCTGGTGTCGTTTTTGGTGTGGCCGTGACCATTCCCATGTATGACGAACTGCAGGACGACCAGAAAGGCGCTGGTATGCTACCTGATTGCCTAGGTACTTTGGGTGCCGGTGGTACCAATCCCGCTACGCGTGACGTCTGGCGTGACACGGTGGCCTGTATGCCGAGCGTTCCGTCCGGTCTGGTGTCTTCCGTCGCCAACGGCGATCTGACCAAGTGGAGTAATACCAAGGTTTACGGCTTGGCATTGAACGTTGATCTGGATAATTCGGGCAGTGTATCCACCGAAGAAGACCGCGTTCGTTTCTGCCGCCGCCGTTCCGGTTCCGGTACTCATGCTCAGTTCTCTGCGCATTACTTGAACACGAATTGTGCCGATAACGCCTTCTCGACGGGTACTACCAGTCCGACTCCGCTGAGCTTCCTGGACGCTGCCGCCATTTACGAGAACAAGGGTTCCTCGGATATGGATGACTGCCTGGACGCTCTGGGTGACGGTGGCGGCTTCGACGGTGACGCTGGAACTTCAGGTGGCAAGGACTCCGATGCTGTTCCAGTGGGGCTGACTGCCTTCGCTATGGGTTACAACTCCCTGGAGCGTAACACCAGTCTGACACGCTCTTATCGCTTTGTTAAGGTCGATGGTGTCGCGCCGACGCTCAAAAATGCCTGGACAGGTGACTATGGAGACGTTTATTACCTGAGCTATCAGTATCGCCTTAATAGTGCCGGCAAGCCGGATCTGCGCACGGGTGCGCTGCGTACAGTTGCAGCCACCGGGCCACAGAGAGACACGGCGGAGGCTTTCTTCCAGGTCTGGAACTCTCCGGACGCGGCTGTTATCGGTGTGGTTAACACTGGTTTCGTCGTCAATCCTACCGGGAATGCTGCGGATACGTGGGGTGGCGGATCGATGGTACCGTCTGCCGCTGCGGCTCTGCTCGGTGCTTTCAACCCGGTCCTGCCCACTACCCCGTTCTCGCGTACGGCTGTGGTGAATGGTCAATCGGTAGCTGACAGCTGCCAAGCGCTGACACTGGCCAACTAAAGATCTGGTATATCGGGTGGCTCTGTATTTGCAGAGCCACTCGTCAGATCAGGGAAGGAATTGCCGGGCGGATCTCGCATAAGGTCCGCCTGGCTCTTGTGGTTAAGGTTATAAATTCAATGTGCACAGCTGCTGATTATGGTCGCCCCGAGCAAAGGGGTTTTCTGTTTCTAAAGGGATTACGAACGAAGGGGCTGGCGGCCTGTGCTCGTGCCGGTCTGACGGCGTTGGTGGTGGCTGGTGTCGGTTTTATGGCGAACGGGATGGCCGCCGAACTCAAGGGTTTACCCAACGTACTGAGGACGCAGACCGGGCAGGTGGTCCGTTTCCAGGGCGCCAATATTCCTGGTCAGCCCTACATAAAGCCTTCGGGGATTCGAACCCTGGAGATCAATCAGTTTGCAGAGCGCGCTGTCCTGCATTGGAAAAACTTTGATATAGACGCCAACAGTGAAGTCGAGTTTATCCAGCCGGGGTCGTCCTCTATTGCGCTCAACCGCGTGTTCGGCGATGTCGACGTGCCCAGTATTATTGATGGCCGCCTGACGGCGAATGGCCGGGTTTTCCTGATCAATCAGAACGGCATCGTGTTCGGCAAAAATGCCCGCGTGAATACCCACAGCCTGGTGGCTTCAACCCTGAACATAGACGACCGGGTTTTTGAAGAGATCGGGTTTGTTCGCGCTATCGATAGTAACCCCGAGGCCCTGGCGGCTTTCGACAGTCAAGGCGAAGTCGTCGGTGATATCGTCATCGAACTCGGCGCCGAACTGAAATCCGAAAAAGGCGGCCGCATCATGGTCTTCGCCAACCGGATTACCAATGCCGGTATGATCGAGTCGGAAGAAGGCCAGGTGGTGCTGGCTGCGGCAACCGACAAGGTATTCATTTCTTCGCCCGACGCCGACAGCGGTTTGCGCGGGTTGTTGGTGGAAGTCAGCACCGGGGGTGATGTCACTAATCTGGGCAAGGTGATCAGCGAGCGCGGTAATGTGTCGATCATCGGGATGGCGGTTAATCAGGAAGGTCTGGTTCGGGCCACCACAAGTGTGTCACTGGACGGCTCGATCCGGCTTGTGGCCCAGGACATGAACGGTAGTCAGAGTTTCCTTCAGCGGGTAGGCGCCGACGGTTCAGTAATCCGGCAGTCACAAGCTACACGCGGTGGCGAGCTTGGTCTTGGTGCTGATAGCGTAACTGAAGTCATCCCATCGACCGACGGTGCACTTGCACCGGACGTCCAGACTCAACCACAATCGGCGATACGCCTGGCGGGTGGCCGCGTTGAGATTGGCGATAACAGCCGGGTAACTGCAACCGGTGGTCAGATTGATATTATTGCCAGAGCGAACCCTAACGACGTCGGTGCGTTGTTTGCCGATGATTCGGGACAGGGAGCAAGTGAGGTTGTTATTAGCGGTAATGCAGTCGTTGACGTCGCCGGTGACCGCACCACCGAAGTATCGGTAGCAAGAAATATTATCGAAGTCGAGGCGCGCGGCAACGAACTCGCCGATGCGCCGGTACAGCGTGACGGACCTGTACGCGGCAAGACCCTGCTTGTCGATGTGCGTGAAGGCTCCGATTTTCTTAACATTGGCGGCGCGGTCGCCGGTCTGCAGCGCGGTGTCAATGAGCGCCTCTCCGCGGGTGGCACGGTTAATATCCGTTCCGAAGGTACCATAAGTGTTGCAGATGGCGCCGCCGTGGATATTCGTGGTGGACAGGTGACCTACACGGGCGACACGATAGCAACGAGCCGGCTGGTGACTGCGGACGGACAGGTAGTGGACATTGCCGACGCGGATCCGGATCGTGCCTATGTGGGGGTGCTGGGTTCGCTCGAAATTGTGCACAAAAAATGGGGTGTGGTTGAGCGGTTCGAAACCACCGTCGACCGTTTCGAGTCCGGTTATGTCGAAGGCAAAGATGCGGGTAGCCTGATTTTGCAGAGTCGCGATCTGGATTATCGCGGACAATTGCGGGCTGATACGGTCGCCGGCCGGCTTCAGCGTCTGCTGCCGGCGCCCCTGCCGGGTGATACTTTCAATTTTGCCCGTAACGCCCGACAACAGGCGCTCGGGGGTGAGTTGAGGTTCGATCTGCTTCAGGCCGGGGAGCCGGAACTGCTACTGGGTGGTGCCGGTGATCCTCAATCGCCGACACCGCAGCTCGTTTTAAATACGGACCTTTTTACGGGTAATGGCATCTCTCGCCTCGCTGTCAGTAATGCCGGCCGGCTTGTTGTCGCCGAGCCACTGACCCTGCCGGCCGGTGGCCGGCTGGCGTTGACCGGACGCGATGTCGATGTACGGGCAGACATATCGGTTCCCTCGGGCTCGGTTACGGTTACCGGTAACAACAGCGTTGGCGTTATCCAACCGATCGCTGGCAGCGCGGATGTCGATGTGGACGCTGCCATAGATGTGGCCGGCCGATGGGTGAACGACAGTACCGTCGTCAATCCCGGACCGGCTACCGGTGTCATTGCCCTTGATGGCGGTAGCATCAGCATCGTGTCCGACGGTAACCTGCGGGTAAGCGATAACGGATTACTTGACGTCGGCGGTGGCGCTTATCTTGGTGTTGATGGTGCGTTCTCCGCAGGCCGCGGCGGCACGATTACTCTGGGTAGCGGCGTGCTGTCCGACGGTGGACAGACGCCCCGCCTCGAGGTCGAGGGTGAACTGCGTGGCTTTGGTTTTGTTCAGGGCGGCACACTGGACCTGAGCACCGAGCGTATTCGCATTCTGGCCGATGCCGAGACCGGAGCAATGCAAACCCGGTTGTTGGGTCGACAGTTCGACCTGTTGCCGCCGCCAGTGGACGATGCCCTGGCGCCCAATATTTTCACCGTCAATGCAGACACGTTCCGTCTGGGCGGTTTTGAAAACTTCCGCTTGACCAGTACGCGTGGTGGGTTTGAGATTGCCGAAAACGCCGAAGTGACCTTGAGGCAGGCGAACCTGATGCCGGACACCGCAGTACTGGGTAATTTGATCAAGGCTGGTGCGCCTAACGCGGTCGGTACCGTAAGTAACGGCCATCCCCTCGAGCTGGTACCCGGCGGCGATCTCGTGAGCGTATTCAGCCGTGGCGAATATCTCCCGGCATTTGACCGCCGGGCTGCTAATTTGGCCCTCGAGTCAACCCGGGATCGGGTGGATATCGGTCGGGTCTCGAGTGATCTGACCGTCGATTCGGGGGCACGGATTAGTGCGGAGCCGGGTGCCGAAGTGTCGCTGACCTCGGACACCAGCCTCCTGTTTGACGGCAGCATCGACGCGCCGGCAGGCGCTATTGACCTGGTCATTGATGACCGCGGCGGGCAATTTAGACCGGAGCAGAAAATCTGGCTGGGTCCGAATGCACAGCTGACAGCAACGGGTGCCGTTCGCGTTAACCCGGTTAATAATCTTGGCCTGCGCCTGGGGGAGGTGCTGGACGGTGGGCGCATTACGCTTCGGGCTGACAAGGGCTCGATTATCGGTGCGCCCACGGCGCTGATCCGTGTTGACGGTGTGGCCGATACGCTCAGCATTGGAACCAACGGGATCGGTGGTAGCCGATTGGTTTCCGGTCACGCTGGCCAAATAGCGCTGTCTGCGGCAGAGGCGGTGGTCTACAGCGGTACGCTGAGTGGCCTGCCTGGCAGCGCGACCAGCTTCGGTGGTGAGCTGACGATCAGCCTGGATCCCTCCACGCGTGGATCGAAGGTTATTGTACCGGGAAGTGAATTTAGCAGTGACCCTTATCCACGTGGCCCACACATTGCTGTATTCGCCGATTTCGAAGGTGAGCTGCCCGATCGCGATGCCGCGGTTGACGACACCCTGCTGGCGCATGCTTTTGTGCCCGTTGAACAGATCAAAACGGGCGGCTTCGATGCGCTGAAGGTGTCAGTTCGCAGCGCCGCTGATGGCACTGCCGCCAGCGGCAACCCGGTGCCGGATACACCGGGATCGCTACCCGTGATTTTATTTGAGAATAATCTGGATCTGCGCCTGGATCGCAGTATCGTGCTCGATGCTGCGGTGCTTCGGACCGATTCGGCACAGGTTAATCTCACGGCGCCCTATGTGGCACTGGGTTCGTCAAATACCGGCGTACGGCTGGATGGCTCCGTTCCAAGCGTGGTCATCGACGACAATGGTCTGGCTCGTAAAAACACCGATATTCTGCGCCTGGCTCCGACTACGGGCGAGGGACACCTGTCAGTCCGGTCTGTGTTCACTGAACTGGTGGGTGAACTGATCACCCAGGGC
>ENA-ORDP01000383-ORDP01000383.1-marine-sediment-metagenome-genome-assembly--contig:-NODE-383-length-29731-cov-3.928528_pt1 | contig 29731 bp, 28 predicted proteins | sample MGYA00248627_ERZ508539 | MGnify/ENA primary metagenome ERZ508539 (study PRJEB26208, sample SAMN05571518) | marine sediment metagenome | biome: deep sea; feature: Hydrothermal vent; material... | reverse complement strand
TGTTTATATATATTAAGCCAAGCCTAGATTATTGCAAAGTGAAGGTCACCGCAGTTAGTTGTGCTGTTGGATACTCTGTAGACAGATTAGCGTTTGGATTTAATGTGACAGAGACAGCAGCATTCACAGCAGGGCATCCGCCAGTAGCTGGAGGGCCTGTAACCACGGCATCAAATGCGGATACTGTAACAACGACGTCACCGGCAGGAGCCCCTGCAGCAACGTTAGTGAATGCTTGAGATGCAGCATTTCCTACCGCGAGTTTACCACCTTCGTTTAATGCTGATGTCATACTCGCAATGGTGCCACCACCACCTACCCAACCAGTACAGTTACCACCAGACTGACCTTTTGCAAACTCATTGCGAATAAAACGAATGGCAATATCTTTATTATCAATATGCGAGTTGATCTGTGAACGAGTGATATAGCCCTGATACGCCGGAATCGCGATCGCGGCCAAAATACCGATAATCGCGACCACGATCATCAATTCGATCAATGTAAAACCTTTAGTTGCTTTCATGTTGCTCTCTCCAAAAATAGGTTGTTTGGGGGTTAATGACGCGTCGTTCCTAAATTTTGTTGTACCATCACAATCCCTTTGTTTGCTTTGCCGGCTTTCCCTGCCGCGTTAACGGTAAGGCGATTATGCGACGCGCAAGATACAAGTTTGAACTTAATATCCATCCTGCACCTGGCGTGCCAAGTTTTTCTGCATCCTGCAGTATCTTTTCTCCATATCGGAGCTTAGACAATATTTCCTTGATTTTCATCCAGTTAATGTGACGCTCTTCACGTGTTGCGGTTTTAGAGTATCAAAAAACAAGGACTTGCGCAGAGTTTAATCATCGGCCTGAGAAGCCAGCGCGTGTTCTGGTTCGGTCATAAAGTGACGATTATGGTCACTGTGCGATGGTTTGCGCAAAATATGACAAATCCAGAACATTCACTTCACTTAACTAAATAAATTAACTAAACTAAGTAACTACTTGTAATATAAAAAAAAGGGTGCTGTCAAGTACTTGTGAGTCGGGGCTGGTGTTGCTGCCGGGATCGGGTGGACAATATGCTTTGGTGCCTGATGTTAAGATATTAGGACTCCTCAAGATTTTAACAAATGAGATAGATAATGGAACTCATTTGGATATATGAGAACCAACGCAAGTTAGAGCAATACATATATTAATAACGACTTTAAGGATTTGGATGCAGGGTCAATTACAAAAGGCCGCGCAGGAGTGGGCGACGCTCTTCACTAATTTCCCGGTGAAGAAGTGGTGGCGTGCGGCACCGTTATGGATTTCGGCCATCCTGGTCGTGTTGGTGGCGAAATCGGCCTCTGAGTTGACCTGGCTGGTTTTTGCACCCGATGACGTTTCTTTAACGAGCCAGCAGCACGCAGGTTCGAGCTCGATGGCGATGACAACACAACAGCCACGTTTGCGCACGGTCGCTAATTTACACCTGTTAGGTAGCGCTAACAAAAAGCCTGTGGTTGGAACGGCCCCGATCGATGCGCCCAAGACAGGTTTAAAACTAACGCTTCGAGGGGTATTTGCGACGTCGATTCCCGAGCGGGCAATGGCCTTGATTGCAGATGCGCGGGGCAAGGAAAAGGTCTATAAAAAATCCGAGGTGATCTTTTCCGGTGTCACCTTATACGAGATTTATCCGGACAAGGTTATTTTGGAGCGCAGTGGCAGTTTTGAAACCTTGAGTTTACCCCGTGATAAACTCGGTACGATACGCCGACCCCGGATGATGTCCACAAGGACCACGCGACCCGCTGCGCAAGCAACGAGTTCAGATGTCGTCCGTACCCGAACTGTTCGAGCGGGTAAAAGGCTGGAAAACCTGAAAAAGGAACTGGCAGAAAATCCGCAGAAGTTCTGGGAGAATGTGCGTATCGAACCGGTGTATGGCAGTGATCGGCAGATTAAGGGATATAAGTTTAACCATAAGGATCGACAAATGATGCGTGCGCTGGGTCTGCGACCCGGTGATGTGATTGTAGAAGTTAACGGTCAGGGCGTAAGCGATCCGTCGGTGTTCTACGGATTACTTGGCGATCTTTCTTCACAGGCAACGATTTCACTGGGCATTGAGCGAAATGGTCACCGCGAAAATATAAATATTAATATGTAGGTCCAGGATGTTAGTCAGGTCACTAAGAAACGTTAAAGTCAAAATCAACAACACATCGGTAGCGCATGGCGTGTTTGCTACGTGCCTTGTTTTGTTGTTGGCTACCTTGCTGATGACCCCTCAATCGGTTCAGTCCGCACCTACCGTCAAAGCGGCAGGGCCAACAAAGGAGGAAAAACCAAAGAATATCACCCTGAATTTTGCTGAAGCCGATATCCGCACCGTGATCGATGCGGTCGCAAAACATACCGGTCGAAATTTTATTATCGATCCGCGGGTGAAAGGCAAGGTCACGATCATTTCACAACAGCCGATGGATGCGGATCAGGTCTACCAGGTTTTTTTGTCGATTTTAAAAGTCCACGGTTTTGCTGCTATCCAGGGCAAGAATGTCACCAAAATTGTTCCCGATGTCAATGCCAAGCAGGATGCGATTGGTTCGTTGTCCCGCCCCTATGGTAGTCAGGGTGATGAACTGGTTACCCACATTATAGAAGTGAAATATGTTAATGCCAGTCAACTGGTGCCTGTCTTGCGGCCCCTGATCCCTCAGCGCGGCCATCTGGCGGCGGTTCCATCATCAAATGTGATCATCATTTCGGATTCTGCGGCGAACATTGCGCGTTTAACCAGAATTATTCGCCGCATTGATACCGCTACCGGCGATGGGATCGAAGTGATTCAATTAAGGCATGCATCCGCCTCAGAGCTGGTTCGGATATTAGGGCAACTACAAAGCAAGGGCCCAAAGGTAGGCAATAATGCACCGAAGGTGGTCGCCGATGAACGAACCAACAGCTTGTTGATCAGTGGCGACAAGGCCGCGCGACTGAGTATCAAGGCGCTCATTCTGCACCTTGATACGCCTCTGGATATAGGCGGTAATACCCATGTCGTTTATTTACGTAATGCGGTGGCCAAGGATCTTGTGACGGTGCTGACCGGTGTTAGCCAGCAGGCGATCAAGGCGGCAAACAAGAAAGGTGGCGCTCAGGGTGGTGGGGTCAATATTCAGGCCGACGAAAATACCAATGCCCTGGTGATCACGGCCCCGCCCGATGTATTTCGTTCCCTGAAAACGGTCATCAATCAACTCGATATTCGGCGTGCCCAGGTGATGGTCGAGGCCGTGATCGCCGAAGTCTCTTATGAAAAATCGCGTGAACTGGGTGTCCAATGGGCGGTTGATGGTCGTGCTGGAAACAATGCGGTTGGGCTGGTTAATTTCAGTCTGGGCACACCGATAACGGCTTATGCCAACCTGGAAAGTCCACCCAACCCTATCGGTTTTAATATTGGTCTGGGTGATTTGACAGGCTCCAACAAGATTGCTGCTTTGATTACCGCGCTGGCTGGTGATTCACAAACCAATATTCTCTCCACGCCCACTCTGGTGACGCTAGATAACGAAGAGGCTGAGATTGTCGTGGGTCAAAATGTGCCGTTTGTTACAGGGAGTTTTAGTGGTACGGGCACAGGCGGCTCAACCCCGAGTAACCCCTTCAACACAATTTCGCGTCGAGACGTGGGTCTGACCTTAAAGATCAAACCTCAGATCAACGAGGGTGATGCGATTAGACTGGACGTCATGCAGGAAGTATCCAGTTTGTCACCGAGTAGTGCGGCGGCGGATATCATCACTAACAAACGGTCAATCAAGACCAGTGTCATGATCGATGATGGCAAGATTCTAGTGCTAGGGGGTCTGGTTAAGGATGACCTGCTCGAGCAGGAACAAAAAGTGCCCGGCCTGGGTGATATACCCTTACTCGGTTGGTTGTTCCGGTACCAATGCACCACCAAGGTGAAGACTAACCTGATGGTCTTCCTGCACCCCACTATTATGAAAGATGCCAAGATGGCGATGGCGTTGACCAGTGGTAAATATAATTTCATACGTGCCAAGCAGCTGATGATGAAGGAAGAGGGATTGCGTTTGATGGATGATGAGGAAACGCCTCTGATGCTCGAGATGTCTGAATTTATGCGCTTACCGCCGCCCTATGAAGAATCCGCGCAACGCCTGGAGCTTAGTTCGCCCGCCGCCAGGGGGGTTAGCTCCGATCCGGATGCAACTCCCCCACCAGCAAAGGAGGACAAGTTGGAAGCAACCGAACCCCCTCCCGCTTTTTCTGGCTCAACCGACGAATTACCGCCCTACATAGGTGGGGAATAGGCGCGCAAGATGCGGGAAGAGCTAATCCCAGATGAGTTTGTCAAGGAGACTGGCGAGGTCTCGGTTGCGGTAGCCAGTACCTCCGCCGGTCCTCGAAGGTTATCCTACTCCTACGCTAAACGCCATGGTGTCGTTGTTTCTGAGGTGACGCCGGTTTCGATTGAAGTGACGGTAAGAGAGGGGTGTGGCAATACGCCGCTTCAGGAATTACGCCGCCACTATAAACGGCCGCTAAAATTGCATAGCGTGTCGGCCGAAGAGTTCGACAAACTGCTTCAGGAAAGATACGAAACCTCATCGACGGACGAGGCGGTCGAGATGATGGAAGGTCTGGGTGAAGAACTGGATCTGGCCAGCATCGCCCAGGAGCTGGCCGAGCCGGAAGACCTGCTTGAAGCAGAAGATGACGCCCCGATCATCCGTCTGATCAATGCCCTGTTAACCCAGGCGGTTAAAGAGGGCGCCTCGGATATTCATATCGAACCGTTTGAAAATCGTCTCAATATACGCCTCCGTGTCGACGGTGTGCTGCGTGAAGTCCTGCAACCACCGCGCGCGCTTGCACCGCTGGTGACCTCACGCATTAAAGTCATGGCCAAGCTTGATATCGCCGAGAAACGTCTACCACAGGACGGACGCATATCGTTTCGTATTGCGGGCCACCCCGTCGATGTACGGGTCTCAACCTTGCCCTCAGGCCATGGTGAACGTGTTGTTTTGCGTTTACTGGATAAACAGGCGGGCAGGCTGGATCTGACTAATCTGGGTATGGATCCCGAGATCCAGGAAGTCATGTCACGCATGATTAATAAACCGCATGGTATTATGCTGGTCACGGGACCGACGGGTTCCGGTAAGACCACCACGCTATACGCGGCATTGGGCGAACTAAACGACACGACCCGTAATATCATGACGGTCGAAGACCCGATTGAATACTTTATCGATGGCATTGGCCAGACCCAGGTGAACAACAAAGTAGAACTGGACTTTGCCCGTGGTCTGCGCGCTATCCTGCGTCAGGATCCAGACGTGGTGATGGTCGGTGAGATTCGTGACCTTGAAACCGTCGAGATTGCCATCCAGTCGAGCCTGACGGGGCACATGGTGTTTTCAACTTTGCATACCAATACCGCGATCGGTGCGATTACCCGCCTACGTGATATGGGAGTGGAACCCTTTTTGTTATCGTCTACTTTGGTGGGTGTGCTGGCGCAACGTCTCGTACGTCTGTTATGTCAGGAATGTAAACGTCCGCATGTCCCGGATACGGCCGAGTGTGAGTTGTTGGGTTTATCAGCGGATGATCCGCCTGTGCTCTATGAACCGACGGGCTGTGAGCACTGTAATTTTCTCGGCTACCGGGGACGTACCGGTATTTATGAATTGATCGAGATCGACAACAATATGCGCAGTTTGATCCACGACGGTGCCGGTGAGCACGAACTGGAGATACATGCACGTCAGTCATGGCCGAGCATTCGCCAGGATGGCCTGCGACGTATCCTGGCCGGTGAGACCTCCCTCGAAGAAGTCTTACGTGTTACCCGTGAGGATTAAGAGGATCGATCATGGGTGCCTTTGAATTTGCAGCACTGGACAAATCCGGTAAGGAAAAAAAAGGCGTACTGGAAGGGGACTCACCCCGTGCTATTCGGCAGCAGCTTCGTGATCAGGGGCTAATCCCGTTATCCGTCGATGAGGTCGCCCAGAGGGAATCAAAAGCAGGTAGTAAGCGCTTTAACTTCACCATAAGGCGTGGCATCAGTGCCACGGATTTGGCACTGCTCACTCGCCAGTTGGCGACACTGGTACACGCCGGTTTACCGTTGGACGAAGCGACCTCAACCGTGGCCCGTCAGAGTGAAAAACCGCGCCTGAAAAGTTTAATGCTCGCCGTACGTGCGCGTGTCATGGAGGGCCACTCGCTGGCGGATGGCCTGGGCAAGTTTCCCCACGTGTTTCCAGAGCTATACCGCGCGACGGTCGCAGCAGGGGAGCAATCGGGCCATCTGGATACTATTCTGGAACGTCTTGCCGACTATACCGAGGCAAGACAGCAGATGGCGCAACGAATACAGATGGCGATGTTCTATCCTGCCATTTTGACCTTTATGGCCATCGCGGTGGTGGCGGTGTTGCTGGGTTATGTTGTCCCGCAGATAGTTGAGGTGTTTGACGACATGGGCCAGGAACTGCCATTAATGACACGCATCCTGATTGCGGTGAGCAGCGGTTTTCGTGATTATGGTATTTATGGTTTTATTGTGTTGGTGATGATTGTGGTTGGCACGATTTATGTCTTGAAAAAGCCAGGACCAAAGTACAAATTTCACCGTTTCCTGTTACGTGTGCCGGTGTTGGGGCGATTTAACCGGGGCGTGAATACCTCCCGTTTTGCGCGTACCCTGAGTATTCTTGCCGCCAGTGGGGTGCCGGTTTTAGAGGCCTTACGTATTGCCAGCCAGGTGGTGAGCAATCTGCCGATGCGCGAGGCGGTAAAGGCAGCAGCGCATAAAGTGCGTGAAGGCGCGCCATTGGCGCGTTCGTTGGAGCAAAGCGGTTACTTTCCACCAATGACGGTGAATCTGATCGGCAGTGGCGAGGTCAGCGGTAATCTGGAAGAAATGCTGGAGCGGGCGGCCACTAATCAGGAGCGTGAGCAGGAGACACAGATTTCGTTCTTAATGAGCATGCTCGAACCGGTGCTGATTATTGTGATGGGCATGGTAGTGTTATTTATTGTACTTGCTACATTATTGCCCATATTTAACATGAATCAGTTGATTAGCTAATTTAATAGCAAGAATTTTTGATAAATATAGATTTACGTAGGGGTAGAGAAATGAATAGAAACATTAAGAGTAAACGACAGGCCGGTTTTACCTTGATCGAAGTGATGGTGGTCGTGGTGATTCTCGGTATTCTGGCGGCGGTGGTCGTGCCGAACATCATGGACGAACCTGAAAAGGCGCGCATCAATAAAGCCAAACAGGATATTCGTGCTATCGAAGAGGCATTAAACCGTTACAAGCTCGATAACTATGATTACCCAAGTACCGAGCAAGGTCTGAAAGCTTTGGTAAAGAAACCCACCGGCTCACCCGAGCCGAAGCGTTGGAAGGGGCCTTATGTCAAAAAAGTGACCCTGGATCCCTGGAAAAATGATTATCAATATCTGAATCCGGGTACGCATGACAAGATTGATATCTTCTCAACCGGCAAAAATGTCGGGTCACCGGAGGATGATATCGGCAGCTGGAACCTTGACGAGGATCTGGCGCCTAAGACTAACTAATTTTAGTAAACGTTGCTCATGAACCGGATTAAGCAAACAGGGTTTACCTTAATCGAAATGATGGTGGTGCTGGTCATTATCGGCGTCATGATCAGTGTCATGGTGCTTTCGATTAGAACCGGAGACATCAGTGAACACATGGAAATCGAGATGAACCGTTTGCATGCCCTGGTCTCGCTGGCACAGGAAGAGGCGGTTTTACAGGATCAGGTGCTGGCACTTGCGGTCGGCGAAACGTCATACCGTTTTGATATCAAAGACATCCAAAAGGAAACCTGGTCGGCAATCGACGATGGTCGCGTTTTTCGAGAACGTGCAGCGGTGACGGGTACTCATTTTGTGCTGGTGATAGATAAGATTGAAAACGAAAAGAAAAAAGAATTTAAATTAGCGCTCTCTGGCAAAGAGGATCAGAAAGAAGAACAGGAAGATGATGATTTTCAACGGGTACAAATCGAACCCAGCGGTGAAATGTTTCCCTTCGAGCTAATTTTGCGTAACGAGGATGAGACGATCGAGTTTAAGCTGGTTATGGGCGAGGATGGTAAGCTGAATATTATCCTGCCGGAAGAGGCCAGTTGATCAAAAGAAACTAAAATGGACAAACAAAAACACAAGAATGGTTTTACCCTGCTCGAAGTGCTGGTGGCGATGGTCATTCTGTCCATCAGTCTGTTAGCGGCGATCAAGGTCGCTTCCGAGGTAACCAACTCAGCGATTTATTTGCAGGATAAGACCATTGCGCAATGGGTAGCGATGAACAAGGTTGCAGAAATGCGACTTGCCAGGAAGTTACCCAAGACGGGCCGTTCCAATGGTGAAGAAGATATGGCGGGGCGAACCTGGCGCTGGGACATTCTTGTCAAGAACACTGCTTATTCAACGCTACGTGAAGTGGAAGTCGGTGTTAAACCGGCGAGTGAGGATAGCGATGAGCCACCTACCGTCGTCGTTATTTCATTGTTAGGTGGGCTGTGATGACAAAAAATAATACTGTCACCGTATTTCGCCAACAATCCGGTTTTACCCTGTTTGAATTACTGGTGGCCGTCACTATTTTCGGCATTGCCTCTGCGATGGCTTATTCAGGTTTGATGCAAGTCATGAATGCACGCGACCATGTAGGTAAAGTCGAAAAACGTCTGGCGGCAATACAAATTACTTTCCTGCATCTCGAGCGTGATTTACAACATGCGGTGGCGCGTCCTATCCGAAATGGTTATGGCACGATTGAAGGGGAATTGATCGGCGATGAACTGGCCGATTACCGCCTGACTCTGACGCGTGGTGGTCGGCATGTACCTAATCGGGTGGCGAAAAGTAATTTACAACGCGTAGGGTATTTACTTGAAGATGAGATATTGTATCGAGTCTCCTGGCCGGTACTGGATCGGGCGCAGGACACGGTGCCACGCAAGACTCAAGTCCTTGCGAACGTGGAGAATGTCGAAGTCCGATTCTTGACGAGTAAGGGCGAGTGGGAAAATAGCTGGGACTCTGCTGGTATTCCAGAGGGTCAACAGGGAACAGGCGCAGCTACGGGGCTGCCTAAGGCGGTTGCAGTAAAAATCACCCTGAAAGATTATGGTGAGATTAATCGTATGTTTTTACTTCCTGAGGCGTAAATAATTTGTATTTGTGCAAACGACAAAAGCTGAAGAAAGGTGTTGCACTTATTACCGCAATGATGGTGATGAGTCTGGCAACGATCACGGCTGTGCAGATGACCTCGGAACAACAGGTTTACTTTCACCGTACCGAGAATATCCTGTTACATGAACAGGCATATTTATATTTATTGAGCGCAGAAGACTTTACCAAGATAGTGCTGGCCGAAGACTTTAAGAATAACCAGATCGATTCATTCACGGATGATTGGTATAGCGAAGCACCGATTGTTTTTCCGATAGAAGGTGGTGTGTTAACGGGCACGGTTTCCGACTTACAGGGAAAATTTAATATTAACAATCTTGCGAAGCCGAAACGTGACCCCTGGGACGAACAACGCCTGCGTCAGGCCTTATTAAACAACGATATTCCGGGTGATATCGCCGCTGTCATTATAGATTGGCTGGATGAAAATTCAGAAGCCCTTCCCGGAGGGGCGGAAGATATTGATTACCTGGCAGGCGATCGGCCGTATCGTGCTGGGAATGGCATGATGGGTAGTATTTCAGAGCTCAGATTATTAAAGGGCATTGATGAAAAAATTTATGCGAGTCTTAAAAAGATTATGGTTGCCCTGCCTGCGACCAATGTCGCGATCAATATTAATACGGCACCACCAGAAGTGTTGCGTGTGATCGTTGAAGGCCTGAGTGAGAAAGAGGCCGAGGATCTTGCTAAAGACCTGGCAGAGAATCCCATAAAAGAACCGGATGAATTATTAGATAATCCTCTGGTCAAGGGCAAGAAGATCGATGTGAATGGTTTGAGTACGGAGAGCAGTTATTTTTTACTGGAGTCTATGGCGACCGTCAGTCGTGCCAGGGCCAGGATGCGTAGCGTTATTTATCGACAGGACAACAAGAATATTAACGTTGTTGTGCGATCGCAGGGGGGATTGTAGTGGCACATACGATCCTTTTGCGTATCGATCCAACGGCAACCGATGCCAATTGGCAACGTGTTGAGAATGGTCGGCTTGCCGGTTCCTTTCACCAGGGAAAACTCGCGGATGCATCCCGGCATTGCAGTGGGGCACAGGTAATCGTTTTGGTCCCTACAGAAGAGGTTTTTATTATAAGACTTCCCTTGCCCGGGAAAAATCGCAAGAAATTAATTAAGGCGGTTCCTTATGCGGTAGAAGATCAGATCGTTGATGATATTGAGAACCTGCACTTTGTCTTGAGTCAAACCGCAATCGATGGCCAGTTTATTGTCGCTGCGGTAGAACAACGTATGATGGAGTACTGGGATACATCTCTGAAAGCAGCGGGTATTTTTGCAGAGACACTTATTCCTGATGTACTTGCTTTACAGGACTCCAGCGAATCATGGATGGTACTGCTTGAGTCAGATCGGGCACTGGTACGATCACCCTTCGGCATGTTTAGCAGTGATATCGAAAATTTACCCTTAATGTTAAATAATCTTTACCAGCAGGCAGGTGATCAGCAACCTGAAGAAGTCACCATATATGACTGTAGTACGGCCAGTCACATGACCACGTTAAAGGCCCTGTGTACTGAGATCGAGTTTAATGTGATGGAATGTGCGGATGGAAGCTTTGGGGTGCTCGCGCGTTATTACGATCCACGTCATAGCGTGAACTTATTTCAGGGAGAATTTAACCGTCAGCAGGGTTTGACACGCCATCTCAAGCCATGGATTCCTGCCGCCGCCCTTTTTGCAGTCTGGATTGGCTGGCAGCTAGTTGTCAATATTACGGCTCTGGTTAACCTTGGTTATCACAGTGATGAATTAACACAACAAATAGGCAAGGTTTATAAAAGTGCATTTGCAGGTGCAAAACTACCGGCTGCCGGTTATGAGCGCGCTAGTATGGAAGCCAAACTGAATCAAATACTGGAAAAACAGGGACAGGCAGCAGGCAGTCTGCAAGAGATACTCGTCAAGACGGCCCCCATACTTAAAAATGTAAGTGGTGTCACTATTGACGGCATGCGTTACACCAATGGCAAACTGGATATTGACTTAACGGTTAAACAGTCAAGCGATGTCGCACCATTAAAAGAAAAAATTGAAAACCAGACAGGCTGGGAAGTTAAGTCGAATGCGAGTACCTCAAAAGGTATAACCAAGGTTAGATTGACCATCAAGAGTAATAGTTAGTGCCGAGACAGATTTATGCTGAAAGATAAGATTAAAGCACAACTGGATCAATTGAATGACCGTGAGCGCATCCTGGTATATGTGGCAGTGCTTGCGTTGGCTGTATTTCTACCGTATCAACTTCTTTGGGCGCCCCTGGTGAATACGGTTGAGGAGAGGCACGCAAAAATTGAGAATCAAGAGCGGGATCTTGTCTGGATGCAATCACACCTTGCCGAAGTTAAGAGTCTATCGACAGCATCATCGCAGCGAGCTGGCTCTGGGCAGCCGTTGTATGGCGTTGTTGAGAAAACGGCAAGAACTAAATTTGGTGGTGACATACGGGTTCAGCAGGAAGGAAAAAAGGGGATACGAATTCAAATTAAAAATTCCAGTTTTGATGAGATCATGATCTGGCTGGATGATTTACAGTTCCGACATAAGATATATGTCAAGGACTTCAAGATTGACCGGGAAAAAACAGCAGGTCGTGTCCGGGCCAGCATCCTGGTGGAAAGTTGATGATTGGATTTAAAGTTACAAAACTGGGACGTCGTTTAATCATTCTTGGGGTGGCCTGTTATGTCGTTTTTCTTTTTATTACGTTGCCAGCCAGTTTTTTAACAGGGTATATACTGCCATCGGTACAGGCAGCTCGGACTATAAAATTACAAAGTGTGCACGGTAGTATCTGGAAGGGGCAAGCAGCTAATGCCCGGGTAGGGTCTTTCAATCTGGGGAAATTGGGCTGGAATTTGAGTGCCTGGGGTTTACTGGCGGGTGATGTTGACCTGAATCTTAAATTTCACAATGAGGACACTCGTGGCAATGGTTATGTTTCGTTAGGCTTTGGCGGTAAGACGCATGCAAACGATGTTGAAATTGCTTTTCCTGCCGAGGTTTTGCAGCCACTTATCTATGGTTTTCCTATTAGTATCTCTGGTGATTTTCGTGGCACGATCAAAGAACTTGTTTTTGTTCAAAACCAGACCATTAACGCCGATGGGCGGGTGGTCTGGCAATCTGCAGCCTTGCGGGCTCCGCAAAATATGGAGCTTGGTGATTTTCTGATTCAGTTAACACCACACAATACCGGCACCAAAATTAAAATCACCGATGAAAATCAGGGACCAATCCGGGCCGAAATCAATATCAAACTTGATGGTAAAGGCAAGTACAGCATGAATGGTTGGCTAAAGGCACGGGATCAAAGTCAGCAACATATTACCGAGGCGCTGCGCATTATCGGCAAATCAGATAGTGCGGGTAGATATTGGGTTTCTTATAACGGAAATTTTGGCAAGCGACAGGCTCGACGGCGGTAGCGAACGATCTATTATTCAATTCCCAATTTCTTGATTCGATAACGCAATTGACGGGAAGTGATGCCGAGCAGTTTTGCGGCAGCCGTTTTATTATAGCGTGTCTTTTCCAGTGCTTTGGTGATGGCATCACGTTCGGTATTATCCAGAACGGGATCAAGCGAGAAGGGTTCGTCCATGCTAAGGGTGGGATCATCAATGTTGATGTCTCTGGTAATTTCCGATATCTCATCTAGTTCAGTTGTAGCACTTTCGTCGGGTAGACTCAGATCCTCTTCTGTTATTTCATCTTTTTCACACAAGGTCATGGCACGCTCGAGGATATTTTCAAGTTCGCGTACGTTGCCTGGAAAAGAATAGCCGAGCAAGGCTTTTGTCGCTGGGGTGCTCAAATGGGGGATATCAACTTTCCATTCAGCAGAAATTAGTTTTAAAAAGTGATTAATTAATACAGGGATATCTTCGCTCCGCTCGCGCAGGCTGGGTACTTTCAGTTCAATCACGTTGATTCGATAAAACAGATCCTGACGGAACTGGTTGGAAGTGACCAGAGCGGATAGATCCTTATGAGTTGCACTCAGGATGCGAACGTTGATCGGAATTTCATCATTGCCACCGATCGGGCGTATTGCTTTTTCCTGGATAGCGCGCAGCAATTTGACTTGCATCTGTAGTGGTAAATCTGCGACTTCATCAAGAAAGAGTGTCCCACCATCGGCAGCCTGAAAGAGTCCTTGTTTGTCACCTACCGCGCCGGTGAAGCTGCCTTTTTTGTGGCCGAAAAATTCACTCTCCATTAATTCATTGGGAATGGCGCCACAGTTAACCGGTACAAAGGGGTTTTCCAGTCGCGGCCCTTTGTTGTGTATTAGACGGGCAACGAGTTCTTTACCGACACCGGATTCGCCACTGATGTAGACAGGCGCCTGGCTACGAGCAAGTTTCGCAATCGTTTTGCGTGTGTTTTGCATGACGTCGGAACCACCGAGTAATTCAAGCTCGTCGTTCGAGGCTCCTTCAACACCGTGGTGTGGCAGTTTTAATGCGATATCGATGAGATGGCGCAGTGTCTTTAAGTCTACTGGTTTGGAAATAAAATCAAAGGCACCGGCCTTGAGGGCTTCTATCGCCGATTCCATATTGCCATGGGCCGTGATCATGGCAACCGGCAGGTCTGGGTAGTTTGTATTAATATGTTTGATGAGTTCGATACCATTGCCATCGGGTAATTTCATATCGGTTAAACACAGGTCAACCTCATGTTCGCTCAACATAGCAGTAGCAATCGTTATGTTCTCTGCGCTAATGGTGTCTTTACCCATGCGGGACAGGGTGATCTCAAGCAATTCCCGGATATCGGGTTCATCGTCGACAATAAGTATGAGCTGTGAGGGTTTTGACATGGTTAATCGATTTGCCGCCGTGGGTCCTGGAATGTTAGCCGAAAACAACCCTTGCCGTCATTCGCTTTAACATAATTTAGATGAGCCTGGTTGCCTTCCGCAAGTTCGCGTGACAAATACAATCCAAGCCCGGTCCCCGTGGCTTCTGTGGTAAAGAAGGGTTCAAAAATTTGTTCTCGAACGTCGTCAGCAACGCCCGGTCCTTTGTCATATACATCGAGATAGGGGCGTGCTTCACCCTCGATTCTGCCGCCAGAGATAATGACTTGCGGTAATTCTTTGCTCTGGCCGCTGTGATGGAGGGCGTTCTGACAGAGGTTATTCAATATCTGGTGAAGGTGTCCGGTATCAAATCGTACCATCGTATTTCGCGGTTTGATTTCGATGGCGATGTTATTGCTGGGTACATTATGTCCAACGGTATAATCCAGAATGAACTGTGCTACAAATTCTTTCAGATTAAAGAGTTCAACCTGTGATGGGTTACGACGGCTTACGCTCATGACATTTTCAACAATCGTATTGAGTCGCTGTGAATGATCAGAAATAATCTGAGTAAGACGTTCGTCATTTTTGTCCAGGCTGTCTGATTCCGCGAGTAACTGTCCTGCATGACTGATCGCGCCAAGCGGGTTGCGAATCTCGTGCGCGATACTGGCGCTAAGCCGGCCGAGAGAGGCCAATTGTAGTTGTTGAGCCTGTTGCGCCATTGCTGCCATGTCCTGTAAAAATATCACAGCACCGGCATCAGGGTCATCACCAATCCGGGAAAAGCGAGGAGAAATATCAATAGGGCTGTTTTGTATCTGGATCGCTTCGGCAACACGTTCCGGGTTCCTGACCCAGGCCTGCCACTGTTGTGCAAGATCAGGGACAAGCTGCTGGATATTGGCATTATGGTGTTGCTCATCAATCCGCAGCATTTGAGCTGCCGATTCATTGATAAGCCGAATACCACCTTTCGGATCAAGCACTAGCACACCGGTCTGCATTCGTTGGATAATGTGTTGAGTAAGTTGTGCGAGATTAGCCAGATCAATACCACGTCGAGTGGCGAGTGCCTCACTTTCCCTAACCCGTCGTGCTGCGTACATGAACAAAATAGCGGATGCAAAGTAAGTCATGCCCAGTAATCCCGCGAAGGGATAACTGTTACCCTCTGGGTAGACAAAACTGATATAAAATTGTTCTGAGAGAATAGCCAGGGTCGCGATGGCGGCCAGCCCCAGAGATTTACGGTCACCCAGGATCACACTCGAGGCCGCCAGGGTGATCACCAATAACACGCCTAGGCCGCTCTGAATCCCACCGCTGAAGTGCATGAGCAGGGTAAGCATACTGATGTCGGTCAGGGCGCTAACCCACACCTTGAATTCAAATGGAATGCTGGTGGTTTTAACTAAAAACCAGATACCTGTCCCCAGTGCCAGATAAAGCAGGCTTAGGCTGAAAAAGGCATCAGGATTGTAACTACCCAGCGGTGTAAATAGATTGTCGGTGAGATATAACAAACAGAAAGATAATGAGATGAAAATACGAAAGGCACCCAGTAACTGTAACGGGCGCCGCTGATCGTAACTTAAAGGTTGGGGGGCTCTTGTCGGATTGTCAGATTTAAGAAAATAGGTTTCCATTGAAAATAGGTTCCCTAAGCATTTTTATCCGTCTGCAAATGTGCCTTGCTACAATAATAGCGCCCTTTGTACTCGATTGCCTCTTGCAGGGGAACATGGATCGAGCATTTCTCACATTTGACGACCTTTTCGACCACTTTCGGATTTCTTTTTTTTCTCACTTTCCCCTGCTGATTTTTGTTCTTGATATAGCGCTTGTACATGACATAGATGAGCCATGCGATAAACAGGATGGTGAGTAAACGAACGAATCCCATGATGAGTTAGCCTGATGTGTCTGCCCGTTAGCGTAACAGTCCGTACAGTAGCACATGTAGAAATGTGACAAAATGTCTTCTCTAATTAGTATGATATTTTGCTTTCAATTGCACTTTCCGACAAAATAGTCGGCTTTAAGGTAAGCGACCATTAACAAAACCGGTAGTAAAACGATATGAACATCCATGAATTTCAAGCCAAGGCCCTGTTTCGTGAATATGGCATCCCTGTGCCCGAAGGGGAGGTCGCCCGTACCGTCGATGGACTTGTGCGTATCGCCAAAGATCTCGGTGGTGATCGGTGGGTGCTTAAGGCTCAGGTCCATGCCGGAGGCCGAGGCAAGGCGGGAGGTGTGCAGGTGGCGGATTCCCTGGCGCAGGTCGAGCAGATTGCCGGGACCCTGTTAGGCTCGCAACTGGTGACAGGGCAGAGTGGTCCAAACGGTCAACCGGTGGATCAACTACTGGTGGAAATGCCAACGGACATCGATCGTGAGCTGTATCTGGGATTACTGGTCGACCGTGCCCAGCAAAGGGTGGTTATCGTGGCCTCGGCGGCCGGCGGTATGGATATTGAGGACGTGGCACGGCAACACCCCGAAAAACTTTATACTTTATATATAGACCCTGTGGTCGGCCTTCAGGCCTACCAGTGCCGTCAGGTGATCTTTGCGCTGGGCTTGGCGGCACACGCCAGGGCGATGACGGGCATCATGCAGAGTCTGTATCGCCTGTTTATGGAAAAAGACATTAGCCTGGTCGAGATCAATCCACTGGTGGTAAACCAGGAAGGGCTGATGGCCATCGATGCCAAGATCAATTTTGACGAGAATGCGCTTTACCGGCATAAGCACAAGGCCTCGCTGCGAGACATTCGCCAGGAAGATGAAAAAGAGGCACAGGCCCATGCACATGGCTTGAGTTATGTCAGCCTTGACGGTGATATCGCCTGCATGGTCAATGGTGCCGGTCTGGCGATGGCGACCATGGACATGATCAAACATTTTGGTGCGGAGCCAGCAAACTTTCTTGATGTAGGGGGTGGTACGACGGCAGAAAAAGTGGCGGAGGCCTTCAAAATTATTTTGTCCGACGGCAAGGTGAAGGCGATCCTGGTGAACATCTTCGGCGGCATTGTGCGCTGTGATCTTATCGCCGAGGGTCTTATCAAGGCGGTGAAAGAGGTTTCGGTCTCCATCCCGATTGTCGTGCGGCTTGAAGGGACCAATGTAGAACAAGGCCAAAAACGCCTGGCGGAGAGTGATCTCTCGATTATCTCAGCCGTTGATCTCGATGATGCGGCGCGCAAGGTCGTGGCCGCGGCCAGAGGGGAATAACCATGGCGGTATTAATAGACAAAAACACCAGGGTTATTTGCCAGGGTTTCACCGGGAAACAAGGTAGTTTTCATTCGCAGCAGGCGATTGATTACGGCACGCAGCTGGTGGGGGGTGTGACACCCGGTAAGGGTGGTCAGACACACCTGGACAGACCCGTATTCAATACCGTTAAGGATGCGGTTGATGAAACGGATGCCAATGCGACAATGATATATGTCCCCGCGGCGTTTGCGGCAGATGCTATTCTGGAAGCGGCGGATGCGGGTATTGAAGTGATTGTGTGTATCACGGAGGGTATTCCGATCCTGGACATGCTGAAGGTTAAGGCGGCGCTGAAAAATATATTTTGGAAAAATACAACTTCGCAAAATACATCGCCGAAATTGGTTGGCCCAAACTGTCCTGGCGTGATCACACCGGGACAATGTAAGATTGGCATCATGCCTGGTGCGATTCATCGACCTGGCCGTATTGGTATTGTCTCCCGCTCCGGCACGCTAACCTATGAGGCCGTTTTGCAGACGACACAAAACCAGCTAGGTCAGAGTACCTGTATTGGTATCGGTGGTGATCCGATCCACGGGCTGGATTTTATCGATTGTCTGTCCATGTTTGAAGGCGATCCAGAAACAGAAGGCATTATCATGGTCGGTGAGATCGGTGGTCGCGAGGAAGAAGACGCGGCGGAGTATATTTCTGATCATGTCTCAAAGCCCGTGGTTGCTTATATTGCGGGCCAAACCGCGCCAGTCGGTAAGCGCATGGGGCACGCGGGTGCGATCATCACGGGTGGCAAAGGAACGGCGAGTGGCAAGATGGCGGCGCTACGTGAAGCGGGCGTTACGCTGAGCGAGTCACCGGCATTGCTGGGGCAGTATATGCAGCAATCGATGCAACAAAAAGAAACTGCATGATCGCTGTGAAACGGGTCGTGGTAAAATTGATCATAGCGCAGCTCGACTTTTTAGTCGGCGATATTGAAGGTAATAGCAAAAAGATTATCTCAGCCTGTAAGAAAGCACGCGATCAACAGGCGCAACTTATTGTCTTTCCTGAACTGGCACTGACGGGCTACCCTCCGGAAGATTTATTACTCAGGCCTGAGTTATATCAGCGCTGCGATGTTACCTTGCAAAATATCATCGATGCTGTAAAAGATATCGATGTCGTCCTGGGTTATCCAAAACAAACCGAAAAAGGTTTGCTCAATATTGCGGGTGTGATTCAGTCTGGCAGCATTACCCATGAGTACGCAAAGCAAACCTTGCCAAACTATAAAGTATTTGATGAAAAGCGTTATTTCGTTGAGGGTGAGCAAGCCTGTATTGCCATTATCGCGGGTATCCCGATGGGTATTACCATCTGTGAAGATATCTGGGTCGATCAACCCGTAACCCAGGCGGTAAAAGCAGGTGCAAAATGTATCATCAACATTAACGCCTCGCCTTTTCATATCCATAAATCACAACAGCGCCAGCAAGTGGTAGAAGATCATGCCAGGTTAAGTGATATACCGGTGGTGTATGCCAATCTTGTTGGGGGCCAGGATGAACTGGTCTTTGATGGCGAATCATTTGTTGTGGATGAGAAAGGTAACGTCGTCCGTCGGGCACCGGCATTTGAGGAAGATCTGTTTGGCGTTACTCTTGAATGGGATCAACAACGGGTAACGGTTCCCGCGCAGGAATGTGCCGATCTTCTTGATGAAAACGAAAGTATCTATCGGGCACTGGTTACCGGTGTGCGCGACTATGTACACAAGAATGGTTTCAAGGGAGCGGTGATTGGACTGTCGGGCGGTATTGATTCGGCCTTAACGCTGGCCATTGCTGTCGATGCCCTGGGTGCGGAACATGTCGAGGCGATCTCCATGCCGTCACGTTATACCTCAGCGATGAGCATCGACGATGCCAAACAAGAGTGTCGAAATCTGGGTATTGAGTGCGAGCTTGTTTCCATCGAGTCGGCATTTAATGCGTTCCTGGAATTACTCGATCCATTGTTCAAGGGTTTACCGGTAGACGCCACAGAAGAAAACATCCAGGCACGCTGTCGTGGTATTTTGTTGATGGCCATTTCGAACAAAAAACGCAAGATGGTGTTAACTACCGGTAATAAAAGTGAAATGGCGGTGGGATATGCCACACTGTATGGCGACATGGCTGGTGGTTTTGCGGTACTCAAGGATGTTTTGAAAACCCGCGTCTATGCACTTTCGAACTGGCGAAACGCGCAATCGAACGTGATCCCGCAACGGGTCATTGACCGGCCACCTTCGGCCGAACTGGCGTCTGATCAGAAGGACAGCGATAGCCTGCCAGACTACGCTATTCTTGATCCCATTCTGCAGCGTTATATTGAACGTGATCAGGGCGCAGCAGAAATGATCGCGGCCGGATTCGATGAACAGATTGTGAGCAGGATCATGCACATGGTGGATATCACCGAATACAAACGTCGGCAGGCCCCTCCGGGGGTGCGTGTCACAGAACGTGCCTTTGGTCGAGACCGCCGTTACCCGGTTACCTCAGGCTTTCGTTACGGTAGACAGTGATTAAGTAAGCAGATCGTCCTAATTTTGGCCTAATTTGGGCTAGTGTTGGTTCGCAATACCCGATATCTTACGGTACCCAGCCGTCGGTAGAGACGAGCGTATTTATACCCGCTGTGTGTTCTGATGGGCTGGCGGATGAGATTTCCTGATAATTAGAGAAAATATAAAGGAAAACCAAAATGAAGAAAATTGAAGCAGTTATCAAACCCTTCAAATTGGATGACGTGCGTGAGGCCTTGTCCGAGATGGGCATTGCTGGCATGACCGCGGTCGAGGTGAAGGGTTTTGGACGGCAAAAGGGGCATACCGAGTTATACCGCGGGGCAGAATATGTCATCGATTTTTTACCGAAGGTAAAATTAGAAGTGGTGGTACGTGATGACCAGGCTGATAATTGTATTGAGACCATTACCACTGCAGCACGAACGGGCAAGATTGGTGATGGCAAGATCTTTGTGAGCACGGTAGAGCGTGTCGTTCGAATTCGCACAGGTGAAGAAGGGGATGATGCTATCTAAATAGCTGTTCTTAAATGGTGTCCACTTAACACATTTTGAATACCCTTTGTTTTTATTTTGTAGGAGCGGGCTCAGACCGTGATGTTACGACAAATATAGGCGTTATCGCGGTCTGAGCCCGCTCCTACATAAACCTGCCCGGTAATTTACCCTATTTAGTTGGGAGAATTTTTATTGCCGGTGCCTTATTATTTCTTCAGGGATTTGTGCTCGGGGTAGTTCAGTTCCAGAATACGTTTCGAATCATTGGCCAGATCCGTCATGCCCAGTTTTTCATAAGCATCCACCATGATGGCCAGGGCATCGGCCATCGCAGGTGTACGCTGGTAGTTCACAATGACGTACTTGCCGCGATTTGCTGCTGCCAGGTAAGCACCACGCCGCATATAATAACTGGCGACATGCACTTCATATTGGGCCAGGTTATTTCGTATCAGGGTCATGCGCTGTAGCGCGTCTTTGCTGTAGTGACTCTTGGGATATTTCTTCAGCAATTCCGCAAAGTATTCAAACGCACGCCGGGCTGATCTCGGATCGAGCTGTGACGGATCAACGTCAAAAAGGCTATCAAGGAACGATTCACTCAGGTCATAACTTGCGAGACCACGAAGATAGAACATGTAATCTATATTGTCGTGGTTGGGGTGCAGTTTGATAAATCGGTCAGCGGCAACAATGGCGGATTCCGGCTCCGAATCCTTGTAATAGGCATAGGCGATTTCCATTTGCGCCCGTTCTGCGTATTTGCCATAAGGAAAGCGTGATTCAAGTCGCTCGTAAAGAAGTATGGCACGTTCGTAGTCGCCGTTTTTGAGCTCGGTACTGGCTTCATCATAAATTTCGGCGACCGCCATGCCTTCCGTTGGGTCTTCGTCCGAAGTGGAGGCGCAGCCATAACTGAATAGTAGTATTAATCCTAAAATACCAAGTCTGATCACACGTTCAATCACGTTAAATTTATCCCCTCAAGCCGACCTTGGGGTAGTATACCTTTTTATAAACAGAAGCACACGGCATAGCCGTTATCAATCAATTTTGGCGCTGCGCACGCAAACTAGGAAAATATGCCGGAAGAAAAGACAAATACTGACGATCAATTCGACGTGGGTGATGGTGAATCTATTCTAAGGGCAGAGATCCCGGCATCGTTGGATGCTGCCAGGCTGGATCAGGCGCTGGCTCGCTTATTTCCCCAGTATTCCAGGAGTCGGTTACAACAATGGGTCAAAGCCGGATTTGTTCTCGTTGATAATCAGAAGTTGCGAGCCAAAGACAAAGTGCATATGGGACAGCAGTTGATAGTCGAAGTGCAGGAAACCGTCCAGGGTGAATGGCAGCCGGAGGCGATTCCGCTGGATATTCTGTATGAGGATGCACAGTTGATTGTGATCAATAAACCAGTGGGCCTGGTCGTTCATCCCGCCGTGGGCAACCCGTCCGGAACCTTGCTGAATGCTCTGTTACACCATGCCCCTGAGCTGGAAAAAGTACCCCGTGCGGGCATCGTGCACCGTCTTGATAAAGATACCAGTGGCGTGTTGGTTGTCGCCAGAGATATATCGGCCCACAAATATTTGGTTGAGCAATTGCAGGCGCGCGCCTTTGAGCGTGAGTATGCCGCAGTGGTGAATGGCGTGTTAACCGCAGGGGGAATCGTTGAGGCCGCTATCGGGCGTCATCCGGTACAACGTAAAAGAATGGCGGTGGTGACCACAGGGGGAAAGCCTGCGATTACGCATTACCGCGTTGAGCAACGCTATCGAGCACATACTTTAGTAAAAGTAAATCTCGAAACGGGCCGGACTCACCAGATTCGTGTGCATATGACACATATTCATCACCCCCTGATCGGCGATCAAGTCTATGGCGGTCGTTTGAAATTACCCGCTGGTTGCAGTGACGCATTGATCGACGTGCTGCGCCGTTTTAAACGGCAGGCCCTGCATGCCCGTTCCCTGGGACTACAACATCCGAAAACAGGTGAGTCGATAAGCTGGCAGGCACCGATACCTGAAGATATGCAATATCTGATAAAAATATTGGCTGAAGATGTTCGTTCTGTGGAAAGTTGAGATGAATAGGCATGGATAGCCGTAGCTGGATTCCGGCACAGTGGCCGGTACCTGCCCACATCCGCGCAGGCACAACAACCCGATTAGGCGGCGTCAGTACTTCCTCATACAATAGCCTGAATCTCGCCCTGCATGTCGGTGACGACCCAGAAAGTGTCGCTACCAATAGACAAGCGCTTAAAAATTTTCTCGGATTACCTGATGAACCACTTTGGCTCACTCAGGTCCACGGTTGCGACGTTTCTACTGATGATGTGATCACTCATGAAGCCGATGCCTGCATGACGCAGACAGCGGGTCGTATCTGTGTGGTGATGACCGCGGATTGTTTACCGGTGCTTATTACGGATAAACAGGGAACCTGCGTTGCGGCGGTGCATGCCGGATGGAGAGGTTTGCAGCAACAGGCCATAGTGCAGACGATTGAAAAGATGCCGGTAAAATCACAGGAGCTGGTGGTCTGGCTCGGACCGGCGATTGGGGCCGATGCGTTTGAGGTTGGAGAAGAGATCCGGGATCAATTTTTAAAGCAGGATCAATATTATGCTGAGGCCTTTGCTGCAGGCAAGCAAGAAGGTAAGTGGTTGCTCAATATATACAGGCTTGCCCGGCATCAGCTGGCGGGTCTGAGTGTTGCGGGTGTGTACGGGGGTGACTTTTGTGCTTACCAGGATGCGCAGCGTTTTTATTCCTTTCGGCGTAACAAGGTGACCGGACGCATGGCCAGTCTGATCTGGATAAGCTGATTGTTTTTAGTCAGCAAACGCGGATCGTTGGCGATACAGAATCTGGTAAACGTAGTGTTTTAGGATATGTAGTGTTTTAGGGTATGATGTGCCAACTTTTTTGAACTGGGCCCGGTTTCTATGTCATTGGCTTTTGGATCTTTATTAGGCTGGATCATTGTTTTTAGTTTGATCGGCGGCATTTTTAGCGTCATTGCAGCCGCGGTGTTTCTGGTTTTTCCTGATCGTATTCGCCAGGCCATGCTTCCACACTTTGTGAGCTTTGCGACTGGTGCCTTGCTGGGTGCGGCCTTTTTGGCATTGATTCCCCATGCCCTGGGTGATGGTCATGGCATTGAGTTTCACCAACTGGGTTTCACGCTGCTCATGGGTATTCTTGGTTTTTTCCTGATGGAAAAGCTGGTGTTGTGGCGCCACTGTCATGAACACGCCTGCGAGGCGCATACGCTGACTGATCAGCAGCATTCACAGGCGGCAGGTACACTGGTGCTGGTCGGTGATGGTATTCACAATCTGGTTGATGGTGTACTGATAGCCGCCGCCTTCATGACGGATTTTCATCTGGGTGTGATTACTACCCTGGCCGTTGCCGCACATGAAATTCCCCAGGAGGTCGGTGATTTCGCGATATTGCTGAGCAGTGGTTATTCAAAACAAAAGGCACTCTTATTCAATATCCTTGCCAGCCTCACCACGGTTGTGGGTGCGGTGGTTGCTTACTTTAGTCTCAATCAGGCACAAGCCGCCATGCCTTATATCCTCGCCATTGCGGCTTCAAGCTTTATTTATATCGCTGTTGCTGATTTAATTCCTGGTTTGCACAAGCATGTTGCGTTTCGTGAAACAGTGCGTCAAATTATTTTAATTGTAGCCGGGATTGGCGTTATCTATTTTACCCACGCGACGCTACATTAGTTTTTCTGAAGCATTAACCTCAACTATTAACGTCTAAAGGGAGGTGTTATGTCTAACTGGTATATGTTGACCCTGGTCGGTCGTGATCGGGCTGGTATCGTTGCGGAGGTCACCAGGCTTTTATTTGAAATCGGTTGCCAGTTGGGTGAGGCATCGATGATGCGTTTGGGTGGCAATTTTACCGTGATGTTGATGGTTCAGAGTGAGCAGGAACAGCACGCACTGGAATTACTGCTTCAGGAAAAATTAGCGTCCCATGAATTAAGACTGCATATCGATCAAATTGAAGGGCATCTTCATGAACATATCATCCCTGACGTCTGCGTCAGTGTTCATGGCGCTGATCGCCCCGGCATCGTGGCGGGGGTGACCCAGGTTCTGCAACAACAGAATTTTCATATTCTTGATCTGGAATCGGATGTTGCTGGCACACAAGACAAACCGATCTATATCATGCACATTGAGGGCAAGGCGCAATTAGATTTGTCCTTGCTGGATAAAGAACTGGAACCGCTGCGCAAGGATGGAATTGATATAAAGGTGACACCCGTCGAAACGCTCGTCGGCTGACTCATGGCCTTGCTCTCCATTCTGACTTACCCTGACCAACGGTTGAAGCAGGTCTCTTCGCCGGTCGAATCGGTCGATGACGGTCTGCGGGCCTTTATCGCTGATCTTGAGGAGACCATGCGCCATGGACCCGGTGGGGTCGGGATTGCGGCCCCCCAGGTTGGCAATTTTATACGTGTGGCGATCGTGGATGTTTCTGTTAAGAATATTGCAGGGAAACCAAAAATTCCACAGCATGGACGGCTGATCCTGATCAATCCTGAGATCACTAAATGGGATGGAATGAAAGTCGGCAGGGAAGGCTGTATGTCTGTACCTGATTTTACGGGCAACGTGATCCGAGCCGAGCAGATCAAGCTTAATTACCTCGATGAACGGGGCGAAGCACAGACCATCGAGGCGACCGGATACGAGGCGCGTGCGATTCAGCACGAAATGGATCATCTCGATGGCATGCTGTTTCTGGACAGGTTAGTCAGTCGGCGTAATGACCTCTTTAAACGTAAGGTCTACAAGTAGGCCTGCCTTCCGAGTACTTCTTTTCCAGTAACTCGCCTGCCTGAATGTCAAGTTATTGCCATTGAGGCCGACAATGTCCTTGTTAACAAAGGATATTTATGATGTTCACGGAGCATATCGCTGACTGGATCGTAATTGGTTTTGCCACGCTTGCTGTGGTCACGCTGGTTGTTATTATCGTGATGTATATTCAGGATGTCTTGCAGACCGCCCATGCCATTCGGCGTAACTATCCTGTTATCGGTCGCTTACGCTACCGCTTCGAGTCGTTAGGCGAATATTTTCGCCAGTACTTCTTTGCCGATGATCGCCAGGAGCAACCCTTTAACCGGGCGGCTCGGGCCTGGGTCTATCGTACCGCCAAGGGTTTAGGTGGGCTGGTCGGGTTTGGCTCGACCAACGATATACAGGCTGGAGGTTCGGTTATCTTTGTAAATTCCTCGTTCCCGTTATTGGAGGAGGAAAAGACGGAGCCACCGCCAAAAGTGATAGGCCCGCAGTGCCGATATCCGTTTGTGGCGAAGAACATCTTTAATCTCTCAGGCATGAGCTTCGGCGCGATATCTAAACCGGCCGTGCGGGCCTTGTCCAAGGGGGCGGCTAAAGCGGGTATCTGGATGAATACCGGTGAGGGTGGTTTGTCGCCTTACCACGAAGAATTTGGCGCCGATATTGTTTACCAGATTGGCACGGCTAAATATGGTGTGCGTGACCAGAACGGTGAACTGGATCCCGAACGACTGAAAGAGATAGGCAAACGGGTCAAGGCCTTCGAAATCAAATTATCACAGGGCGCAAAACCAGGTCGGGGCGGTGTCCTGCCCGCGATTAAAGTGACTGCCGAGATCGCAGCGATTCGTGGCATCAAGCAAGGCGAGGTTTCCTCAAGCCCCAATCGCCACCCTGATATCAATAACTGCGATGATTTACTCATGATGATCCACACCATCCGTGAATTGACCGGCAGACCTGTTGGTTTCAAGGCCGTCTTTGGATCTGAGCATTTTCCGCAGGAGCTTTGTGAGGCTATTCATCGCAAGGGGCTGGAATTCGCCCCTGACTTTATCACGGTAGATGGTGGTGAAGGGGGAACTGGCGCCGCACCACAGGTATTGATTGATCATGTCGGGCTTTCCCTGAAAGAATCTTTGCCTATCGTTGTTGACGCGTTAAGCAAATATGACCTGCGCGATCGCATTCGGGTTATTGCATCAGGCAAACTCGTGACCTCGGGTAATGTGGCCTGGGCATTGTGTATGGGTGCCGATTTTGCGGTGAGTGCGCGGGGCTTTATGTTTTCCCTGGGCTGCATACAGTCACTGCAATGTCATCTTGATACGTGTCCGACTGGAATCACAACGCATAATAAACGGTTGCAGAAAGGCCTGGTCGTTGAGAATAAGGCGCAGCGTGTCGCGAAGTATGCGCACTGGGTCAACCACGAAATAAATGTTATTGCACATTCGTGCGGTCTCAGGAATGCCAGTGAATTTAATCGCAAGCATGTGCGAATTTTGCAGAAACCCGGTTATAGCGTTTCGTTGGATCAGCTTTATCCCGAGGTCAAGCCTGGCCAACTGGCCACAGAATCCAAAGCCAGGGAATCCAGAAAAAGAAGTGCCTGAGCCGGTTCGATTTAGAAACTAAATTGATCAGGATCAATGCCGTGTCTGCTTGAAAGATCGATATTAATCCCTATAAATTATAACAACGCTGACTATATTAAGGGTGAGGAACGGTTCTCATGCGAATGGATAAATTAACAAGCAAGTTTCAATTGGCACTGCAAGATGCGCAGAGTGTCGCGCTTGGTCGCGATCATCAGATCGTTGAGCCGGCACATGTCCTGATTGCGATGCTTGATCAGGAAGGGGGCACGGTTCGTCACCTTTTACAATTGGCCGGGGCCAATGTTAATTTGCTGCGTTCACATCTGGGTGAAGCACTGGATCATATGCCGTCGGTCGAAGGTTCGGCGGGCGATCTACATATTTCAAATGATCTTGCACGGCTTCTGAATGTCACTGACAAACTTGCGCAACAACGTAAAGACCAGTTTGTCTCCAGCGAATTATTTGTCCTTGCCCTGATCGATGACAAACATCAGGTCGCCGATATTTTACGCAAGACGGGCGTCAACAAGTCTGCTCTTGAACAGGCCATTGAAAAAATACGTGGCGGTCAGAAGGTTGATGATCCTAATGCGGAAGAACATCGTCAGGCACTGGAAAAGTATACGATTGATCTCACCGAACGTGCGGAGCAAGGCAAACTTGATCCGGTGATTGGACGCGACGATGAAATCCGTCGTGCCGTCCAGGTGCTACAGCGACGCACCAAAAATAATCCGGTTCTGATTGGCGAACCCGGTGTGGGTAAAACCGCTATTGTTGAAGGACTCGCGCAGCGAATTGTCGACGGCGAAGTGCCGGAAGGGGTTAAGGGTAAACGGGTGCTGTCACTGGACATGGGGGCATTGATAGCCGGTGCCAAGTTCCGTGGTGAATTTGAAGAGCGCTTAAAAGCGGTGCTCAATGACCTGGCGAAACAGGAAGGCCAGGTCATTTTATTCATCGATGAAATCCATACGATGGTCGGTGCGGGCAAGGCGGAAGGATCAATGGATGCCGGTAACATGTTGAAACCGGTACTTGCGCGCGGTGAGCTTCACTGTGTGGGTGCGACGACCCTTGATGAATATCGCCAGTACATTGAAAAGGACGCTGCACTGGAAAGACGTTTTCAAAAGGTATTGGTAGAAGAGCCTTCGGTTGAAGACACCGTTGCGATTTTGCGCGGTTTAAAAGAAAAGTACGAAGTCCATCACGGCGTGGATATTACTGACCCCGCGATCGTTGCCGCCGCAACATTATCAACCCGCTATATTACCGATCGGCAATTGCCGGATAAGGCCATCGATCTTATCGACGAAGCGGCAAGCCGCATTCGCATGGAAATTGATTCAAAACCCGAGACCATGGATCGTCTCGATCGCAAATTGATTCAACTCAAGATTGAACGTGAGGCGCTGAATAAAGAGACCGATGAGGCTTCCAGGAAACGGCTTGAAAACTTGCAGGAAGAAATCGACAAAGTGGAACGCGAGTACGGTGATCTCGAAGAGATCTGGGTTGCGGAAAAAGCCGCATTGCAAGGTACACAGCACATCAAGGAAGAACTGGATCGTGCCCGGATGGAATTAGAGACGGCACGGCGTGCAGGTGATCTGACGCGTATGTCAGAGCTGCAATATGGTCGTATCCCTGAGCTGGAACAACAGCTCGATATGGCGGCACAGGCCGAGATGCAGGAAACGAAATTATTGCGCAACAAGGTCGGCGAAGAAGAGATCGCTGAAGTGGTTTCGAAGTGGACCGGGATTCCAATATCCAAAATGCTCGAAGGTGAGCGCGACAAATTACTGCGTATGGAAGATGAGTTGCATCAACGTGTCATTGGTCAGCACGAGGCGGTAAAATCGGTTTCCGATGCCATCCGTCGCTCACGCGCCGGGCTGTCCGATCCCAGCCGCCCGAATGGCTCGTTTTTGTTCTTGGGGCCAACCGGTGTGGGTAAAACAGAACTTACCAAGGCGCTGGCCTCGTTCCTGTTCGATACGGAAGACGCCATGGTGCGCATTGATATGTCCGAGTTTATGGAGAAACACTCGGTGGCCCGTTTGATCGGTGCGCCGCCGGGTTACGTCGGTTATGAGGAAGGCGGTTATCTAACGGAGGCGGTCAGGCGTAAACCCTATTCGGTTATCTTGCTCGATGAAATAGAGAAGGCGCATCCCGATGTATTTAACGTGTTATTACAGGTACTCGACGATGGTCGTTTGACCGACGGACAGGGACGCACGGTTGATTTTCGCAATACCGTTATCGTCATGACATCGAACATTGGTTCGCAGTATATTCAGGAACTGACCGGTGAAGAAAACTATGACGCGATGAAGTCCGCAGTGATGGACAGTATCGGGCAGCATTTCCGCCCTGAGTTTATTAATCGTATCGACGAGGTGGTGGTCTTTCATCCACTTGCGAAAGAACAGATTCGTTTAATTGCCAATATCCAGATCGATTATCTTCGCGAACGACTCAAAGATCGCGAGATGGGGCTTGATATTAGTGAAGCAGCGTTGGATAGACTGGGCGAAGCGGGGTTTGATCCGGTCTACGGGGCACGCCCACTCAAACGTGCAATCCAGCAACAATTAGAGAATACGCTGGCCCAGGATATCCTTGCGGGTAAATTTTTGCCAGGCGATGTGATCGTGATTGATCTCAAAGAGGATCAATTAACGTTTCGGAAAAGAATTAAAAAAGTAGCCGCAGCTTGAGATTTATATAGAAAGAAAAACTTTGTCCGCGAATGGACGCCAATATTTTTTATATTTGGAACGGGTTTAGATTTGCGTTAATTGGCGTTTATTCGCGGACAGTTTATTATCTGGAAACATACCGGCCAATAAACACGAAACAG
>ENA-ORDP01000382-ORDP01000382.1-marine-sediment-metagenome-genome-assembly--contig:-NODE-382-length-29834-cov-8.753652_pt1 | contig 29834 bp, 26 predicted proteins | sample MGYA00248627_ERZ508539 | MGnify/ENA primary metagenome ERZ508539 (study PRJEB26208, sample SAMN05571518) | marine sediment metagenome | biome: deep sea; feature: Hydrothermal vent; material... | reverse complement strand
AAGGCGAAACAGACTCAGAAGTACCAGGTGCGCTAGCAAAATACGGTGATGCATTAGTCGGGTGGCAAGCTGATCGTATAATTGATGCTATTGAGGGAAAAATAAACAATATGGAGAATTCAGACGGCTCACCTTGGGGAAATCCTTATAGCCCAGATAGAAGTAACTGCTAGTGCGCTTTTATTCTTACGTTGTTGCTCGCGACTATGGTTTTGCACCAAACCCATTTAATGGAATTTGTTCACTGGCAACCTGTAAACCTAAAATAAGAAAAGGAGCAATGATTGGGGATTGGATATTTGGAACCGGTTCCGTCAATGTTAGCTTTCAGAATTATTTGATTTTTGCGATGAAGGTTACAGAAAAACTCACATTTAATAGGTATTGGGAAGGCCCGAGATTCAATACCAAAAAACCAATAATGAATGGTTGCAGCTTAAAAAAAATGTACGGCGACAATATTTATTGTCATGATGGGAAAGAGTGGCATCAAGCAGATTCGCACCACAGTCTCAAAGATGGGAAAGTAAATATTTACAATCTAGAAAGAGATACATCTGTAGATGCAGTGCTATTATCAGATGATTTCTACTATTTTGGAAAAGGAGCAGTAAAAATACATAGTCGATATGTAGACCATATTGTAAAAAAAGGGCCCGGTTATCGTTGTCCTGAAAATATATGGGGAGAAAGATTTATAGATTTTATTCGTAAAAGGTATAGAACGGGGTATTATGACGATCCCATATGGTTTGAAAAGTTTAAGCGATATGATGGGAAGTCATAAATTAACCATAATTTACTTTAAAAACATGGATGGGATAGTTGCCTATGTCAAAGCAGGGTGAGCTATATGTGTTTGAAGGGGCAGATGGCGTTGGAAAGTCTGAATTATCGCGACGCTTTGTAGGAAAGCTTATAAACTCCGGAAGAAAGTGTATACATCTTTCTTTTCCGGGTAAAGATACTGGGACTCTTGGGAAACTTGTCTATGAGATTCATCATGAACCCAAGAAATATGGCATTGAATCCATTAATCCCATAAGTTTACAAATCCTCCATATCTCGGCACATATAGACACTATCCATGCTCGAATATTACCTGCGATAGAAGACGGCTATGCAGTCGTACTAGATCGATTCTGGTGGTCTACCTTGGTATATGGACTCGCAGATGGCATTCTCCGCACATCGCTAGATAGCATGATTAAGATTGAACTGTCTGTTTGGGGAGATTTAAAGCCTGCAGCAATTTTTCTAATACACCGAGATAAACCATTATGCTCGGAACCTAAACAAAAGTGGCAACGATGGTGTGAAGAATATGAGTTATTGGCGGCCAAACAGGAAAAATTACACCATATTCATTTTATTAATAATAACAGCTCGATTGAGGAAGCACTTGATGAAATATTGTTGGTGTCAAAATGTGCGCAACTAAAATAGTTATAAATGACAAGCTTGATGAATCTCAGAGATTATTCTGGGAAACTAGTGAACAAACAAAAAACAAAACACCTTTTATTATTTGCTCGATAGCCCCAGCCGAGCCAACCATTGTTTTTGACACCTATTGGCGTTTTGCTGCGGAGCGCCAAAACATTTTTTTTAAAAAATTTCACTCCCCACATGCTCCTTGGACGAAGGATCCAATCCTTGCAGAGTATAAATTCACCAACGCCTACAGAGCTTCTGATCGAGTAAGTCAGTTTCTGATTAAACATGTTATTTACGAGGGAGATCAGTCTCCCCAAGAGACATTCTTCCGTATCTTGCTCTTTAAGCTGTTCAACAAAATAGAAACATGGAAACTATTGACAAAAGCATTGGGAACGATTTGTTATTCTGAATATTCGTTTAATAAATATGACAATATTCTCACCAGAGCAATGGAAAATGGCACTCGAATTTATTCTGCTGCTTACATCATGCCGTCAGGAAGCAAGTTATTTGGTACAACGCGTAAGCATCGTGCACATTTGCGCCTACTCGAACATATGATGGAAGATAAGTTAGCGTACCGTATTTCAGATACACGTTTCCTGCTTATCAGTATGTTACAGATATTAACTATAGTGCTCTTACCGATTTTAATGAAATGGAATTTGTAATGCCAGGTCCCGGCGCACTAAGAGGTATACGAAAATGTTTTAGTTCTTTGGGTGGGTTGAATGAGATTGACATAATAAAGGTGGTTATGGAGCGTCAACAACAAGAGTTTGAAAGATTGGGATTGAAATTCCAGGATCTTTGGGGACGGCCACTTCAGCTGATAGATTGTCAAAATCTTTTTTGTGAAGTAGATAAATACTCACGTGTTAAGCATCCAGAAATTACTGTATCAAAAAAACAGGGTCGAATAAAACAGAGGTATCGTGCTACGCCTACACCCATAGAATACTGGTATCCACCAAAGTGGGGGCTAAAAATGCGCAAAGAGGGCAGTAAAAAGGATAATGATTTATGAATTGTTTTGAAGGCGATTCTGCCGATCAAGTATGGAAACAAGCTGCTAATACCCTTCTTTCTTCAGAAAAAGAGATTCAAAGCAGCAGATTAGGGGGGACAATTGAGTTATTACATGTATGTTTACAAATAAACAATCCGCGTGATCGCTGGGTATTCTCTCGCCAGCCAAGCATTAACCCAGCATTTGCTATTGTAGAGGTGTTTTGGATATTAAGGGGTCGCAATGACGCAAAATTTCTTAATCATTGGAACCCTGGGTTACCTAAATTCGCAGGTAAATCTACTCGATATCATGGGGCATACGGTTATAGAATGCGAAAACAATTTGAATTTGATCAATTGCAGCGTGCATATAATGTGCTAAGAAATAATATAGATAGTCGACAGGTAGTACTACAAATCTGGGACCCAAGAATAGATATGCCAGATAGCATTGGCCAACCAGCTTCCCCGGATATTCCATGTAACGTAAACTCAATGCTTAAAGTACGGGAAGGTCGCTTAGAGTGGTTACAGGTAATGAGGAGTAATGATGTCTTTCTGGGTATGCCATATAATATTATTCAATTCACTACTCTACAAGAAATTATATCTGGCTGGTTAGGTATAGAAATGGGATCATACAACCATATAAGTGATAGCCTTCATTGTTATGAAAATGATTTACCTGTGTTTCATGTGGCGAAAGGCAATAGTATTCGGAAAAATACGGAATCCCTAGCACTACCAAAAGATGAATCTGATGCAGTGATAGATGAAATGTCTAGTATTTTGAATAAACTAACTCAACCAACAATTACTAAGCGAGAAATCATGGCGGTTTGTACAGGGGAAAATCTTCCTATTTCATATAGAAACCTGCTGATTATTTCTGCTGCAGATAGTGTGCGACGCCATGGATGGAACGAGGAAGACATTGAACAGTTAGTGATCCACTGTACGAATCCTGCATTGTTGCTCGCATGGGAAAATTGGTATCAACGGGTCAGGACAGGATCAAATCGCACAAAACCCTCATAGAATGCGGAGTAACCTGAAGCGCATTAAAACCTATGAGCCACAAACATTAGACATCGGCTTGGTTTATAGACCCACAATGCATGTGCGGGATAAAGCCCCTTATGCGCCAAGTGCCTGGGCAATTGCCAACAGATTCCTGAACATACTCGAATCGGAGTTAGGCGTACCCGATATGGGAACAAAGCCCATATTTGAGCATTAGTTAGCTGCGTTTGCGACGATTAAAGTCTTTTTCACGACAAATACGAAGAATAAGCGACAAATAAGGCATTTATATGTCGCTAAAATGATTATTGCGACATATAATCTGATTTATGCCTAAAAAAATTCCTGAACAAGAGCTTGAGGCCATTGTTGCGATCGTAGCGGATCATCCTGACAGTGTGCAGATCAAGAGCATTCGTGATGGGCTGGAATTCGACCTTCCACCCCGGATGCTGCAGTGCCGTTTGGCATTACTGGTCAAACAGCAGCGGCTCATTGTCGAAGGTCGTGGTCGGGGTAGTCGCTATCGGTCGCCTGTTATCATTGGTGTGGGCGGCCTAGTTTCTGGCGAGGCAAAGGTGGAAGGGCGTGCTGAAGTTTACTTGTCTATTTCACCTGAGGGAGAAGTTATCAAGCAGGCTGTCTGCGAGCCGATTCAGAACCGCAATCCAGTCGGATACAACCGGGATTTCCTCGATGAATACAGACCCAACGATACCTTCTATCTTCCAGCCGAAATACGGCAACGTCTTCTCGAGATGGGGCGTTCACCAGATGGCCAGCGTCTGGCTGGAACGTATGTGCGGAAGATATTCAGCCGCCTGCTAATAGAACGGTATCTTTGTTCAGAAGCACCACGTGGCAATGCCCATCTCTTAGCGGCTCTGTAGAGAAAATTATGTCAGCATTGTCTCTGGAGCCTCTGATTAATTCCTATGACGTCACTCCGGCGGCACTGGTCTCGGCATCCTTGGCCTCCGCAGTATTAGTACATCCTGTACGTCAAGCCGGAGTCTAGTAATGTCCTGAATTTGAAGCACTGGATTCCGGATTGTACCGCTGGTTTGTCCGGGATGACGAATTGATCGGAGCTTCTCTGGGCATTTGTTCTTCCTGGAAAGGACCTCATAATCCTAATTCACTATGTGAGCCAATACGGACAAGCTGCAAGGTGGAATTATCCGGTTTACGATAGATTAAAATCAGATCCGGCTTTATGTGACAATCACGGTGGTCTTTCCAGTCACCGGATAAGGCGTGATCCTGGTATTTATCAGCAAGCGGTTCATTTTTTATTAGCTCATCTAAAATCGTTAAAAACGCATCTTGCAAGATTTTACGGTGCTGACCTTTTGCCTCTCTTTTATAGTCTCGTTTAAACTGCGCGGTTCGCTCAATTCTCATTTATTCAGATCAGCGATAAGGTCATCAGCACTGTCAAAAGTATCCAGCTTGTTACTGCGTGCCTCACGCATTGCCTGGATAGTCTTTTCATTAGGAATCAAAGGTTCAAAGGGCAGCGCCTTTTCGGTTGCAACCCGCGTTAGCATAATCCTGAAAGCATCGGACACAGTCAGCCCCATTGTCGCTAGCACAGTAGCGGCTTCCTCTTTTATCGTCGCGTCAATACGTGCACGCACAACAGCATTTGCAGCCATGGTATTATCCTCTTGTCTATGTGCTACATTGTAGCCCACATACAGAGAAATAGCGATGTTTTTATCCGCAAACCCTTTTTCACGACAAATAAGAGGAATAAGCGACAAATAATACGTTTATATGTCGCTATAATGCTTTTTGCGACATATAATCTGACTTATGCCTAAAATAATTCCCGAACAAGAGCTCGAGGCCATTGTTGCAATCGTAGCGGATCACCCTGACGGGGTGCAGGTCAAGACCATTCGTGATGGGCTGGAATTTGATCTTCCACCCCGGATGCTACAACGCCGTTTGGCATTACTGGTCAAGCAGAAGCGGCTCACTGTCGAGGGTCGTGGCCGGGGCAGTCGTTATTTTCAGTTTATACGGCCGGTTACCCTACGTATCGATTCAGCACGCCATGCCATTCGTTCCGACAATGTAAAACTCGAAGTCTACATACCGGTTTCACCCAAGGGGGAGGCCATCAAGCAGGCTGTTCGTGAGCCGATTCAGAACCGCAATCCAGTCGGATACAACCGGGATTTCCTAGACGAATACAGACCCAACGATACCTTCTATCTTCCAGCCGAAATACGGCAACGTCTTCTCGAGATGGGGCGCTCACCGGATGGCCAGCGTCCGGCTGGAACGTATGTACGGCAGATATTCGGCCGCCTGCTAATCGATTTGTCCTGGAACTCCAGTCGTCTGGAAGGTAATACCTACTCACTGCTCGAAACCGATCGTTTGCTGGAACTGGGGGAGGCTGCCGAAGGTAAGGATGCCCTGGAAGCGCAGATGATTCTGAACCACAAGGCTGCCATCGAGTTGTTAGTTGAGCAGGCTACTGAGGTCGGTTTCAATCGTTACACAATCCTAAACCTACATGCCTTGTTATCGGATAACCTGCTCGCTGATCCACAGGCTTGCGGACGCTTGCGTACCACCGCGGTAGCTATCAGCGGGACAGTCTACTATCCATCGGGAATACCGCAATTGATCGATGAGTGTTTCCAGCAAGTTCTCGATACTGCTGCAGCAATTACTGACCCATTTGAACAAGCCTTTTTTGCTATGGTGCATTTGCCTTATTTACAGCCGTTTGAAGATGTAAATAAACGTGTTTCGCGCCTCGCCGCTAATTTACCACTTATTCGCGAGAACCTGAGTCCGTTGTCGTTTGTAGATGTGCCGGAGCGAGCCTATATTGAAGGTCTGTTAGGGGTATATGAACTCAACCAATTCGAATTACTATGTGATGTGTTCGTTTGGGCTTATAAACGTTCTTGCGCACGTTACTCAGCCGTGCGTCAGTCGTTGGGAGAACCCGATCCATTTCGTATAAAATATCGTACACTAGTGGTCAAGATTGTTGCTGAGGTTGTTGTTGGTGGCATGGACAAGAAAGCCGCAACAGCGTTTATCAAGCAGCGTGCTATGGAAGACGTGCCGCAAGAAGACTGCGCGCGTTTTATTGAAGTGATAGAGACGGAAGTGATGAACCTTCATGAGGGAAACATTGCGCGTTACCGTTTGCGTCCATCGCAGTATCAGACGTGGAGGGAAACGTGGCGCTGATGCCGCATAGGAAAGATCATGCCAAAACCCACCGAACATAAAACCGTTCAGGCTCGTATCCTGAAATATGCCGACGAAATCGGTTGGTCAGTGGTGTCTCGCGAAGAGGCAGAAGTACGGCGTGGTTTTAATCCGGAAGCAGTACCCAAGGATAAAGCAAAAGGGGTGTCACTGTTCTTCGATGACCTGCTCGATGCCAAGGTGAGGGAATTTAATCCATATTATACCGAGGCAGAAGGTGCTTTACTTGGTAAGTTTCGTCATTTCCATTCTGATATCTATGGCAATCGTTACCATCTTGAAACCCCGGAGCTGTTTGTGCCCGAGCAGGTATTCACCGCCACCGATGCCATTGGTTTCTCATATGGGGTAACCTGGAACACGGTTCGCCGGAATATCTTCAACTGGAAAGATGAAGAGGTCGGTAAGCTGGAGGCGAAGGTGAGGAGCTTTTGTGCTATTGGGCAGGTGCTTGACCTTTTGAAGGACTATATCGTCTTTGCCGAGAAAGACGAAGAATTGAACAAGTACATTCTGCACCAGCATCAAACGGGCGCGGTAAAGAAAGTCGTCAGCCGAGCCCTGGAACCGGAGCGTAAGCGTGGGTTGGTATGGCACACACAAGGTAGTGGTAAAACCTTTACCATGATCAAGGCGGCTGAGTTGTTGTTCAAAGCACCCGAAGCAGATAAGCCCACCGTACTGCTAATGATTGACCGCAATGAGCTGGAAGATCAGATGCTCAAGAACCTTGCCGCGTTGGGGTTAGGTAATCTGGAACATGCTACTAGCATTTCACGCCTTAACAAGCTGCTGCGCGACGATTACCGGGGCATCATTGTCACCATGATTCATAAATTCCGTGACATGCCAGCGGACGTCAATACGCGATCGAATATCTATATCCTGATCGATGAGGCCCACCGCACCACAGGGGGTGATCTGGGTAACTTCCTCATGGCAGGCTTACCAAACGCAAGCTACATTGGTTTTACCGGGACTCCTGTTGATAAAACAGTCTATGGGCGAGGGACATTCAAAACCTTTGGTTGTGAGGACGATAAGGGTTACCTGCACAAGTATTCCATCGCCGACAGCATTGAAGACGGCACGACCCTTCCGCTCTACTATAATCTTGCCCCTAACGAGATGTTGGTGCCGCGCGAAACCCTTGATAAGGAATTTCTGTCACTGGCCGAGGCGGAGGGTGTGGCCGACATTGAGGAACTGAACAAGATCCTTGAACGAGCGGTAAACCTGAAGAATTTCCTGAAAGGCAAGGAGCGCATCCATAAGGTGGCGCAGTATGTGGCTGAGCATTACCGCGAAAATGTTGAACCGCTTGGCTATAAGGCATTCCTGGTAGGTGTTGACCGTGAGGCGTGCGCGCACTATAAGCATGCATTGGATGAATTTTTGCCACCTGAATATTCAGAAGTGGTTTACACAGGCAACAACAATGACTCTGAATTGCTAAAGGAGTTTCATCTTGATTCGAAGAAGGAACGGGAAATCCGCAAAAACTTCAATAAGCTGGACAAGCTGCCAAAGATACTCATCGTCACCGAGAAGCTGCTGACCGGATTCGATGCGCCTGTGCTTTATGCGATGTATCTCGACAAACCAATGCGCGATCATACGTTATTGCAAGCAATTGCCCGAGTGAACCGTCCCTATGAAAACGAGCAGGAGGAAATGGTTAAGCCACATGGCTTCGTACTCGATTTTGTTGGCATTTTCGACAAGCTGGAAAAGGCGCTGGCCTTTGATAGCGATGAAGTCAATGCGGTGGTGAAGGATTTAAAGCTGCTCAAGGTGTTGTTCCAGAACAAGATAGAGCAAAAAGTACCAGAATACCTCGGGTTGATCGTGCATAATTTTAATGATAAGGATGTTGATGCCTTGATCGAACATTTCCGTGATCCAGAACGCCGCAAGGAATTCTTTAAGGAATATAAAGAAATTGAAATGCTCTATGAAATAATATCGCCTGATGCATTTCTGAGGCCATTTATTGATAATTACAGTACGCTCTCAGCGATCTACGGTGTTGTTCGCAAAGCTTACACGAAGCGCATCCATGTTGATCGTGCTTTTCTGAAGAAGACCAGTGAATTGGTGCAGAAACATGTTGGGACTGATTACATCAAACCTGTCAGCGAGATCCTGAAGATCGACGAGAATACTGTAAAATATATCGTTAATAGCAAGGATGGTGATGGAAAAAAGATCATCAACCTGGTTAAGAGTATAGAGAAGAAGGCAGAACAAGAAAGCGAAGATCCCTACCTCATAGCCATGGCTGAAAGAGCGCAGGCAGTGCAAGAGAGTTTCGAAAATCGCCAGAGCAGTACGGCAGAGGCGTTGGATAAGCTGCTAAAGGAGGTTGAGGCGAATGAGTCGAGAAAGAAGGAGCAGGCAGAGAAGGGTTTTGATGGTTTGACTTTCTTCGTTTATCGAACGCTCCTTGATGCGAAGATTGAGAAAGCAGAGGACGTCAGCCGTAAAATAAAAGATGCTTTTGTGGAATTCCCCAATTGGAAAAAAAGTGAGAGCGTCCTTCGGGAGCTGCGTAAAAAAGTGACCTTCGCAATATTTTCGGAAATGGATGACATTGATCAAGTGGCGTCCATTGTAAACGAATTGTTTACAATACTGGGTAAGGTGGGCAGAATTTAGGATGGTAAAGACACGTGATCAAAAGCGTACTTTCAAAGCGCACGTATACCAGTGGGCAGAGACACTGGATGTTGATGTGCAATGGTTAGCTGTGCGTCCGATGCGGAATAAATGGGCCTCCTGCTCTACGAATGGTCATCTACACTTCAATGTTGAGGTGCTTGACCTGGATGAAAAGCTTTGGGACTATGTGATTGTCCATGAATTGCTCCATTTTTCAATCCCGAATCATGGAAAGCTCTGGAAAAGCCTTATGCAAGCCCACTTGGGGGATTATAGAATCCAGGAAAGAGCATTAATGAATCAGTCGATGAAAGAAGGGTAGAGGTGTAAAAAGGTAACGGTAATATGTTATTAATTGCCAGATATATTTACCGATGAAATACGGTCAGTAATATATGAAGATGTTTTTTTATATCTCTTGATTAAGTATTCAGGTGTAGGTAAACGTTTTTGTATGCATGCATTAATCTAAAAGACAGGAAGGTTGTATTATTAATGTCAACGATGGTTCCAATTAAAAACTGTAAGTTTAAATACAAGTGCCCTAAGGACTGGTTCGAATTAGACTCTACAGATGATACGAATATCCGTTTCTGCCAGAAATGCAGTCAGAATGTTTATTTATGTCAAAATGAAAAAGAATTACAAAAAGCCATTGAAACCGATAGATGCATTGCGATTTTTTATGATGGGACTGGTTCTTCTATGACACTAGGTATGCCCGAATCACCTTCAAAGTATAAGACTGATAGGTAGTCAATAATATAGTGGCCAGACGTAAATCAGGTATCCTGAATGATTTGTTGGAAATAACATCAAAACTACCTTGGTGGGTTGGTGTTCTTTTGGCCGTAATTTCTTATGTGGCCTTACATCAATATTCAATTAGCGAAGTTTCTAAAATATCATTGCAAAACCACCAATTTGATGGTGTGAGAGACCAGTTACTGCATACATTTGCATATTTCGGCCAGTACCTTTTACCCATGATTTTTCTTGCCGGATCAATCCTGTCTGCAATCAATACAAAGCGTAAGCAAAAACTGCTGGATAAACAAAGTGGGATTGATACGATAAAAGCAATTTCCTGGCGCGAATTCGAGGAACTGGTTGGTGAATACTACAGACGGAATGGTTATAAGGTGCTTGAAACTGATAGTGGCCCTGATGGTGGAGTAGATATTGTTGTTGTCAGAGAGGGTAAAAAGAAAGTTGTTCAGTGTAAGCATTGGAAAGCATCCAAAGTCGGTGTGGCCATTGTGCGTGAGCTGTATGGTGTAATGGCGGCACATGATATTGCTGAGGGAGTTGTGGTGACGTCAGGAGAGTTTACAAAAGAGGCACGTAGTTTTTCAGAATCTTTACCCATTGAGCTTATTAGTGGTGCGCAACTTGTTAGTATAATTGATTCTGTCAGACGGCAGAAAAATGTGGATACTCAAGATGAGCGGTCAGCAGAAGCGGTTTATTGTCCAAGATGCAATAATCCAATGGTGATGAGGGTGGCAAAAAAAGGATCGAATATGGGGCAAAAATTCTGGGGGTGTTCAGCATTTCCCCGCTGTAAAGGCACGCGTGATTACTGATGAAACTTATGATGTGATAGTAGTTATAGCCCGCATCTATCCATCGGATAGGCTCTGGTATTAATAATTGTCTCCTACTACTCCTAGGGAGCAGGATACCTACCTTATAACTCCCGGTATTTGTTAGAAATATAAAAGGCACCTAAAATTGGCACTCTCCTTGACCGAGTGCTAATTTGGTCTATACTTTAAATAATCGCATATTTAGTTATATGTTTTTAATTGATACACAATATATGGTGTTGATTAGCATATATAAATTGAGGTAATAAAATGGCTAATAAGAGGGTTACAGGGAGAAAGGCAGCAAGTAGTGCTTCCAAAACATTAACTAGCAAGTCTACAGGCGGGAAATCCAAAACAGCGGCTGGCAGTGCATTATCACAGAGGAAAGCCCCAAAGAAGCAAACCTCATCCAGGGCAGCATCTGCTGCATCGAAGACACTGAGAGATGGCAGAACAAGTAAGCCTTCCAAGTCAGCAGCAGGTAGTGCTTTATCTCAAAAGACAAGGGTGCCAGCTTGATGTATTGACCACAGCTGCAGGCATATTGTTTCCGGATATGCCTGATCACCTGGATTTTGGCCGGGATGATATCCAGCTGTTCCGAGATCACTTCACTCATTTCTTGCAGCTCTGCACCATCGTGTGGGCAGATGCGTTCAGACTCCGGAATATCATGAATGACGTCAACACGTGGCAAGGTTTCGGGTAGTGCTTTACGGCTACTCTTTTTACGTTTATGTGCAGGGACGGTGACGGTCTCGTCGCTATCACCTTCAATCAGTTCCTGATCAACTTCGGCTTCTGTAAATAATCGTAGTTGATCGGGGGATAACTTTTCACTGCTGGATGCATAACGCCTGGCCAGTGCCAGGTTGAGTTGTTCTTGTAGACCGAGTATTTGTATTTTGTATTGATGGTTTTTAGTCGCGAGTTGCTTGTTTTTTTCAGACAGATCGTCAGCTTTTTTTGACTGTTTAAACACTAATGCTTTTAATGCATCAACGTCATCGGGAAGCTTATCAGGCAGGCTTTGCATGCCTGATAGTATAACAAAAACGAATGGTTAACGCTTATAAAACCGTCGAGTAATTCAATGTTTTATGCGCCTGCATGCGCATGATATCGTAGCCATCCAGCAGCCAGTTTAACTGTTGCCCGGTTAAGGTAATGACTTCGTTATCCGTTTTGCGTGGCCATTTGAATTTCTCTTTCTCCAGGTGTTTTTGCCACAGGCAGAAACCATTACGTTCCCAATACAAAATACGAAGCTTGTCACGTTTACGATTACAGAAGATAAACAACTGTAGGGCTTAAAGGTTCTGTCGCGAGTCAGTCACCTTGCATGAGGTCGGGATTAAAGCGTGGGTCGTCGGTGCCGCAATAGCGATCTTTTCTATCCGTAACAAACATATGTTGCCTGTTGACCGGGAACTGCTATCGGCTGACCCTTGATCGCTTGTAACCCCGGTTCTTTGAGAGGTTCCCTGGGTTTAAACCGATAGAAAAAATGGAATAAATCTGCTATGGTGTAAAATCTGTTCTCAGAAAACCGCAAAGCAACACACCTTGAAAAATAATTTTTTAAACCATTAATAAATATAAATAAAATTCATGACATCAATTCAGTTACTATAAGGAGAACTTAAATGGTTTTTGGCAGCTTCTCTGTGGCTTGGTCAACGATGCTCTGGCTGGCATTTGGTCTGGCTCTGGTCATGGGTGCAGTGGTACAAAAAACCAATTTCTGCACCATGGGAGCAATATCCGACTGGATTAATATGGGTGACCACGGAAGAATCCGTGCCTGGATGTTTGCAATCGCAGTAGCCTTACTCGGTGTCACAATTTTTGAAGCACGGGGCCTCATTACGCCTGATCTTGCAATGCCGCCATACCGTAGTGGCACCTTGATCTGGGCTGAAAATATGCTTGGTGGTTTTATATTTGGTATTGGTATGACATACGGATCCGGCTGTGGAAACAAAACCCTGATCCGCATGGGCGCCGGGAACCTGAAATCGATTATAGTTTTTTTGGGTATTGGCGGCATTTCCTATTTTATGGTCAGTTCATTACCGGGCACAGATGAAACCTTGTATTCATTACTCTTTAATGACTGGATCAGACCGCTCGCAATCACATTAGACAGTGGGGCACAGGATTTAGGCACACTGCTGGCCGGCTCCGAAAATGCAGCAGCAGGCCGACTCTGGATTGGTCTGCTGCTATCTTTGGCACTGCTGATCTTTATATTCAAATCAGCTGATTTTCGTAGAAGCTTCGACAATATCCTTGGTGGGCTGATAGTTGGACTGGCCGTTGTGGGTCTCTGGTATGTCACATCAAATATACGACTCAGTTATGAGTCAGATTTTGAAGGGGCAGTGACAACAACTCTGCGCGAACATCTTGACCCGGCCACATCTCAGTGGGATATGGCCGAGGAAGTGCACAAGGGTTGGGTTGGGCCCAAACCGTCCAGAAATTCCGGCAGCCCGATGTCTTTTTCATTTATTAACCCATTGGGACAAACTCTCGGTTATCTGTTCACAGGGATGAAAAAGATAAAAATTGTCCTTGGTGTTGCAATTGTATTTGGTGTCATCCTGGGATCATTTCTCATGTCATTATGGAAGAGAAGTTTCAGATTTGAATGGTTTGCCTCGGTTGGTGATTTTTTCAATCATGTAGTTGGTGGTATTTTAATGGGGTTTGGTGGTGTACTTGCATTGGGTTGTACCATTGGACAGGGTGTTACCGGCGTCAGTACACTTGCTTTAGGCTCATATCTTGCTCTGATATCAATAGTATTCGGTAGTGCCCTGACAATGAAAATACAATACTATAGAATGGTATACGAAGAAGCCGGCTTTTTTAGTGCCCTGACCTCATCTCTGGTTGACATGAAACTGCTTCCTGGCAAGTTACGCAGACTCGAAAAAGTCTAATGACCTGATGAAGTCAGTGTAGATGGATATCCGGGTGTTTACCCGGTCAGTAGAGCATCTGATCATTAAAGCAGGTGCCCATTTTATTCATCAATTGCATTTAACAAACAACCGGGATCAGAACACTGTTTTGTCTAATATCAGAAACAACTCTGCTCTGAACCCGTTTCCCCCTGTATCCGGCGATACCATGAGATATCCTGTTATGTGCTGCTGCGACCCATTTATTTCCGGTCTATGAGTCCCCCGACAAAATTAGCCAGTCCACTGCCACGCACAGGGGTAATCTCGACTGTTACGATAATATCCATACCAGACTTATGTTCCCTGGCCAAAAGGTGAGTGCGAAAAAATTCCCTTACGTTTCCGTTTCGGCCGACCGTCTGTTTTATACCGGTCGCCAGATTTATACACATAGTACGGTCAGCAGTACAGCGTGATTGCCTGACCTTCGGCAAACCTGCAACCGGTTTTAACATGTTGCCCTTAACGCTTCTTTTCAGGCTCCTTGCCACGCGTGCATGCAGGACCTTCGGGTAACTTGCTGTATAGTGAATATAATTTATCTTGCCACGGCCCAGTCTGACCGACAGCTTTAAATTGACACCCTTACCCAGGGATACCTGCCGATAGGATAGAGAACAAGAGCTTCTTTGAAGACACCTTTCAATTGCCTGCCTTGTTTTAAACCTGACTGGTTTAAACCCTTTCGCAATCATTATCGTGCGCAAATCCAGAGGGCTCATATCAACCCTGATCCATTCCCAGGGAAACGGGGATACGGGTATGATGACATTTGTTGTAACTACCAGCTTGACCGGTTTTGTATTTTTGCGCCTGTTTTCCCGAACAATTTTTGAAGTATTGGCCTGATATTTGGCAAGACCACACTCCATTACGGCTTCTGTTTCCAGCATCCCCATGAAATTCAGTGTCAAATACGGCCGCTTCATGAATTTTTTTGTATACGACCGGGCCAGACAACCACAATATTTTTCCTTGCCTGTCAACCACTGGTTGTTCTGCAAACATTCCTTTTTCTTCACCACTTCAATTGATCCGGGTTGCAGACAGTCTTTTGACTTGCTGGCCGTATCGTACAAAACAACATAACGTTCATCGGGGCCTTTCAGGACCCTACCTTCCCGGAATTTCTCACTGACACACTTGCAATCGGAATAAACAGATCGAACACCACCTGTGTTGCACTGCTGATAGGCGCGCGTTGATTCATCCAGGATCCGGTTCTGGATATCTTCCGGTAACTGATTGAACACACGTTTCCATTCTGATGCCGTAACCACGCCGGGTATTATGGCAAGCAACAGCAATGCTATCCATCCTGATCGTATAAATCTGCAATTCATCCTGTTACCCCCGTTCAAAACTGAATATCACCCGTGCTACCGCTCTGCTTGAAGAGATAGGCCGGCAGCTCTGCCAACCAGGCCGGATCAAACAAAACAAGTGAAACGTCCGTCAGTTTACCGGAAGCATCGTTGTGCTGGCTGGCGATGATGACGGGTCCACAGGGAGCGAATTTTTGATAGTCTTGCGGCGCACCTTCTTTTGCTATCATCATCGTTGCACGCTGCTTGCGCCCGCTTGAGCCGGGTATCATCTTGCCAGCCTGCTGGCTCATACATTGCTGCAGGCCCATCATCTTGCTGATGTCAAATGTACCCGCACCCGGCATCATTCCCGGTTTAAAGCCATACTTGCTCATGCACGCCTGACTGACCGACTGCGCAGAACCTGTACTCATTGACTGTGAACCCCGGACTCTGGGTGCCTTCCATTTTCGGCTCCAGTCAGTACGCTCGGCCAATTTCTTTTCCAGCCGTTTGCAACTGCGCGTCCCGGATTTGCCCTTGCCAACCCACAACAGCGTACCCGACGCGCTGGCCTGGCTTTCCTTGCCGTATTTCTTGCGCAGCCCATCACGAACCTGATCAATGCGGGTGTTCTTGTTATCAAAATACAACCGACGGCTAACTGCGGCCAGCCGTTTTTCACCACCGCTATACAGATAATAAAGTGCAATACCGTGTGTATCATCACGCGTCCATTGCAAGGTTGCATCATGGAAGGGTCGTGGATCATCGGTAGAGGCCCGGCTTGAAAAACGCTGTCGCTGCATTACTGAACGTGCTTTCTTTTCAGACATACCGAGACGCAAGCCCAGGATATCCGGGCCGTAGCTGTTACGACCCTTTTCTTTCATACAACGAGCCATTTCGGACCGGTATGCCTGACTGCCTGAAGTCGGGAACCATGCCCTTGCCACGGGGGGCCTGAAAATGTGCTGACACTGTGTTTGACGTTGAAGTTTGCCGGCATCCTGCTGGATTTTTTTAACAGGTGAGGGTGTCACGCGGCTGATCTTTGTAGCAGGCTTATTCAAAAAGCCACCCCCCATCACATTACAAGGGGGTCACCCATTAGCCCGCCTCGGTCAATAGGCTAAACGAAGCCCTGCTGAAATAAACAGCATCAATAAAGTAAAATAAAATCCATCGTCTTTTACTAATATCGCACCCGTTATGTCTATTCGTTGGCATCTGATCAAAACGATCCGCACCAGTCACCCATCTGGATTAAGGCAAGACTCATTCTTTGCAGTCCAGCCCTTGGTACCTCGGTACCCCGCACAATCTTCGGTGCCAAACCGTGTCCAAAATGTTATCACAGAATCTATGGTTCAGCCTTGGCTGTCCAGACCCGATACAGCTCACGGTTTGGGCGAAACGTAAACAACGATGGTCGGCTGAGACGTCCAATCAGATTCTATGGTTGTACCAGACCCCATTCTGGTTCATCTCAGCCGCCCAAACTTAACCCGGAAACATTAGCCTGGCATCATAGGGGGTTTGATGCTTGAGCATCATCCAGGTGGCTCTTGCCAGTTTCCGGGCGACGGCCCGAATGGCGATAATGCCATTCGTTTTGGCCTTTTTTCGTTCATAGAAACGTTGCGCCAATGGCTCAAATCGTACGGCAAAATGTGCCGCCTCGGAGAAGGCCCAGGAGAGATATTTGTTACCTGCCTTGGCATTGCCTTCGCCTTTCTTTTTGCCATTGCTGGTGCGTGTGCTGTCCACACAGCGGCAATACGAAGCATAGTTGCCCGCACCGGCAAAGCGATGGATATCGCCGGTTTCCAGCATAATAGTCAACCCGAGTATTTTTCCAATACCGGTGATGGTTTGGAGTATTGTAAAGGCGTCCGTTAGCTTCACCGCCTGGTGCGCGGACTTCTCCAAACCATCAATTGCCTGTTGGATGGCCTGATAGACCGCTAATCCCGCGTGGACCGCCTGTAGTGTATAGCCATCCACGTATGGCGGAGTAAATTCTAGTTTGCGCAGATCCCCCGAGTTAATCCGGATCCCCGTTGAACGCCATATCTGGCTTTGTACACTGATCAGTTGAGTGCTGGCCGTTCTGACCAACGACAACCTTCGCCGCAGCAGGTCTCTGATCGCTCTTTGTTCTTTGGGATAGATGTAGCCTGTTGGCAAGATGCCGAGCCGCATCAGGTGTGCGAGGTAGAAGGCATCATGATGGTCACCACTGTATTTCAAGCCATCGTATTGCTTGACCGCCGCAGTATTGACCAACTGTAGATTATAGCCTTGTTCCTGCAGTCCATCGACCAACCAGTACCAATTGAATGTGGATTCCACTGCAATCCCCTGTAAGGTTTCCCGGTAAGGGGATAACGCCTTGAGCGTTAGTGATAAATCATTGCTTAAGCGCTTTTCAAACACACGCTTGTCCTCTTCGTTGATCACAACCACAACGTGATTGTTTGAATGTAAATCAATTCCGCAGTAATGTGTCATGTCAGTCTCCTCATCTTTTGTGAGCAGCCAGTTTAACAGCTGGCTGCGAGGAGGCTGGCTAGAGGATTATCAGTAAAGGTGTTGAAATGTAACCTTTGCATATGATAAAATCCCCTAATCATAATAGGTTAGTGGATTTTTATTTGAAGAAGAAAACTTCCCAGATGAAAGGGCCAAGGATTCCGCTGGAGGCTGACGGAATTCAGGTTAATTTCTGTAAGAACCCCTTGTGTGCCAACTACGGCATACCAGCGAGTACGCAAAAACAGCCTCGCGGGCCGGGATCAGCTACCCGAAACCGCGATCAATACAGAATTTCTCGCGGCAGCAAGATTCCTGTGACGCAGTTAGTGTGCCTTTGTTGCGGGGAGGTATTCCCCGTCAAAAGTAATCAGGGCATCGTCGAAGAGATCAAAAGGATTGGCCAATACCTTGAACCAACCGTTGAGCCATCTTGTCCTGATGAATTGTGCAGTAATCATACGGTTGGCGTGAGTGCAGGTAAATCGGCATACCAGTCTTTCGGTAAAACCAGATCAGGCTCCCAACGCTATCGGTGCAAGGTGTGCGCAAAGTTATTCTCTGTACCGAAACCAACGACTGGGCAAAAACAGCCGCACAAGAATAAAACCATTTTCAAGTTGCTGATGAACAAGACGCCACTTAAAAGGATATGCGAGGTGGCGGATGTCCACATGGAGACTATCTATGGGAAGATAAACTTTCTTCACCGACAATGCCTCGCCTTTACTGCCGACAGAGAGCAAAAGCTTCTGGCAGGAAAACCTGTCCGCAGACTTTATGTGAGCGTGGATAGGCAAGATTATGTGGTGAACTGGACCAGGCGAGAAGATAAGAGGAATGTCACACTCTCTGCCATTGGCAGCGCGGACAATGAAACCGGCTACGTTTTTCAGATGAATCTGAATTACGACCCTTCACTGGACGCCCATCAAATTGAAACCGATGCAGATTCCATTGGAGATCACCATCACCAATTCGCATATCGTGAGTATGCCCGTCTCTGGCTTCCCGACGATTATGCTAAAAGTGTACAGAGGGCCGTTCGCAACAAGTCCGCATCGGTTGATCTCAACGGCTCAATCGAAAGCGCCTATCACGCAACGACTCGTAGGGACGATGTGGAAGCATCCGAGTCACCATCACATACCCGAAAACTTCCTGCTAACGGCATGCAGGTCCATTCCGATTACACGATGTATGGGCATTTCTTCCACCTCCAGAGGTTGTTCGGTGGCGTTGAGAAAGTTCGTTTCTTTCTGGACCAGGAGTCAGGAATCAGGGCCGCCTGCTTGACGGCATTTCAATCGAAAGTAGCAAACCGGACATGTGACGCCTTCTATGTACGCATCAACAAAGAGATGACCGTGGACGAAAAGTGACGGGCGCTTGCTGATTCACGCAAGACATTCCGGCAAACTCAAAAAGCGCATCCGAACCTATCCGAGAACGAAGTGAAACTGATTTTGATCAAACAGCGCATCGCTGTTATGACCGAGATTGGAAAGTGGAGAGATCGCTGGCTGTTGCAGCCCTTTCCCAGTATGAGCGAACCGGAAAAAGCAATCTGCTATCTGACAAACTACGATGATCATGACGAAGACCATCAGGCGTGGTTATATAATAAGGCGTCTCTGCATGGTATCGACCGTTTCTTCATGCAGGTGCGTCGCCGTCTCTCTCTGCTGGAGCGACCAATCAAGACAGCGAGCAAAGCGGGGCGAACCTGGCACGGCTACAGTCCGTATAATCCGGTAACAATCGTCAAACTACTCGGTATATTTAGGGTCTATTACAATTACTGTCTTGTCGGTCAAGATAAACAGACACCTGCGATGAGGTTGGGGTTGGCTAAAGGTAAAGTGACTACAGAAGATATTATTTACTTTAGTAGATGTTAAAAGTGTGATTCAAGTACAAGTCGTTCAGCAAGATATTGCATGTTAACGTCTCCTGTAGATCATATTATCCTCAGGTGACGTTAACATTAGGGCAATCTAACCAGATATGGGATATCTCGATATTTCCAGGCGCACCATGCTCTGGATGAGACCAGCTTCTACAATGTAATGTTTGATAGGTTTTTGGGTTGTTTGTATCAGGCCAAACCTTGTACTCATTACCTAGTGGTGAACACCTCATTATTACTTTTTTCTTGGAATTCCGCTTTATTGTGTCTTGTAATGCTTTTGGTACTTTCTTTCCATTCCTGACGTAAGCTATCATAAATGTGTGACACATAGCCCACGCATATTCACCGTCAACGTATCTACGCACACCATTTTCTATATACAGTAGCGGAGATTTATTTGGTTCTATAATTTTACATTCTATAAAAATACCATTGTAAATCGAGTTTACTAATCCGGGTGTACAATTGATCATTTTAATATTTAAATCAGGCTGCTTACCCAAGTGCTTCTTATTAAAACTTCGATACTTTCCGCCTCTTTCTACGCCGGTTAATTTACTATGATTAAAACCTTCAATATCACCGGTACCCATTAATTCCTGAAGTGCTAATTGTAGCTCCTCGTTAATATCTTCTTCTTTGCCTGAAGATAACGTTACCTTGCAATTTTTTCGGAGTTCTTCCCATGCATGCTTAATGGCGGTATCAATTAGTAAAAGCAGAGACACTCCCCATTCAGAATATGGATAAACTTGAGTTATATTGGTGTGCGCTAGTGACATACTAGCCCAATACTCCAGAATAGTCCCTTAGTAGCTCAATCGCTAGCAATCTGGCTCTACTGGGTGTCCAGTATCTATACTGTGCAAGCATCGCGATATGAATTATGCCTTGTTCGGCATGTATAATCCTGGTAGTGCCCATATTATGAGTGAGACTATATAGCTCATTGTATATTTTAAATGACGTCGAGTGATTTACACCCTCGCCAGATATAGAAAATGCAACCCAGGACTTAGGCATCTTTTTTTCGAAGATGATTGTTGCATCCAGAGGTTTTATACATTCCAATAAGGTTTTAGTAAACGAATCAATTTCGTTGGGTTTAGGTAGCGCTGATGCTCTTTTGCGGGATGCTGCTATAGGTAAGCCCACTGTTAATGAATCATCTATAACTTTTTTATCGTAATTATTAATACCATAAAGCTTGTTCACAAAATAATTAAGGGCAGTCCAATCAGGTGATGTTTTGAATGACTTTGCTATTTTCCGGATATTATTCTTTTGAGTTTGAGTAAGAGTACTCAAAGGAAATATTGGGAATTGGTCAATCTCTCCTTTCTGAATGGCTTCTCTTTCTACAGCATACTCAGGGCTAACCATTAACGTGTAATACAGGAACAAATTACTGCTAAGCAAAACAAATAAATACTCAGCCAATAATTCTGACTCTGGGTGGCCACAGGCACTATATCCATAAAAGGATTCATTATATGCAATTGGTCTACCACTACGCGCTATACGTACAGATATTGTGTCTTTCTTTGCGCCGATTGCTTTATTCACCACTACAAGCGGTGTCTCATAAATTGTAGTAGCTCTTTGCGCCTCAAGAAGGAGGTGCTTGAAGTCAGAAAGATTTTTGGGATCAATTATGTAGCCAGCATCATCATGCTTTGTCAGATTTAATGGTTTCATGGCCAACAACTCGTTGGCTGGCTTTAATTTTGTAGCCCGCTTATACCCTTGCCCATTACGTTTTTCTCCGACATCCATATCCCAGTATGCTTTTAACGGAACCGCGTGATGTTCAGAAGATAGTGAAACAATTCTATCGATCACATCCACATCTAATGGGGTACCCTTATACAAGGACTTCAATAAATATGGCTTTTCTATCAATGCCTGCGCTTGTACAGGATTAGCGTTGAGATAATCAATCCTCATCCTACCCATCTTGTCATTCAGAACTTTATCGTGGTCAGGCGAAATGAAGTTAAAATAATTATTTTCTGTTGGAATAGAATTATTAGCAAACAATAGACAAAATTGAGCATCTACCCCAGGCCATACTTTGGTTTGTCTCATGGCAGAAGCATTCAGAATTCCGGTAACATTAAGCGCTTTAAACAGGTGCTCTCTTGATGTTGCTCCTTTGCTGCTAGTTTTAAACAAGAATCTTGCATGTAGCGCAAAGGCAATAATTGCCTTAGGCTTTGCCCAATCCATGCTTTTCCACACAAATGGCAGATCAGGAACCTGGTCTGGGTTTTCATGTTTCTCGACAACATTTGATAAATAGTTAGCATCACGATTAATTGCTACTGACTTAACCACATCGGTTAGTTTGCCTTTCATCGATGCAGGAAAATTACTCCATGGAGGGTTGCCAATTACCAAATCGTATTTTCCTGAAAAACGATTTGTTCTGTCCTTTTTCAAGCTTCCCATTACTACTGGATATTCCGGCCAAGGTTCGTCTTTATCACGGGTTAAATGAAGAACACTACCTATTAAATTTTGTTTGAACTTAAGTTTTGATGGGGGTAATGGCTCTGGGTCTAGCTCTAACGCTGATAAATACAAACCAAGCGCAGTGAGATTAAGCGCTGCCTTATTAACATCAAACCCAGTTATCTGCGAATACATAATATCCCTTATAGTTTTCGTATCTGGCCTTTTTTTGGTGGCCTTCCACCTCTCTTGAATCAGCCTTTTAAACCCCAGAATAATGAATACACCCGCACCACAAGATGGGTCTAATATTTTTGTTTTATCTTTTTTTACAGTCTTAATCGCAGAAAATGATTGATCGAGCATATAATCAGCGATATTGCGTGGTGTATAATGGATACTTTCTTTTCTCGCTTTTTCTTTAATCTCTTTATCAAGGTTTTCGTGTGCATAACGTTCATATACTTCACTCAATAACCCTACGGGGACATGTGCAAAATCAACAAATGAAGGCAATGACATTTGGCCAGAACTGTCTGAATGCGAAAGAATATACGACAGCTTTAAAAACACATCACGATCAAGCGTTTTAAACCATTTCTCGTATTTATCCCTATCTTGAGGTAAAGGCAAGAATTCACCATTGAATGTATCATCCATCCATTTATTTACTAATGCTGCCTTCTCTGGGGAACTAAAAAAATTCTCAGGGCTATCAAGCTTAAATATGGCGGGAAAGGTCTTTGATGTGATTATCTTCCTGTCTAATAAAAATCTGGCAAGTAACGCGCGCCCGACCAATGCAAGAATGACTTCATGTTTACCATGTAAAGTATTTGTCGAATTAAGCTCATGTCCAACTTGTTTAAGCAACTGAAACAACAGATCGTGTACAGAAGATTCTTTTGTTCTTGAAGTACCATATAGGTAATTACTAAGAGGGGTTGGAAGATACCCCTCGATTATATCCTGAATTAAATTATCAGCCGCTTTAGTGTTTGCCATGATCACGTTACCAGTGTCATTTGGTATAAAGCGATTACATGGATATAATATCAATTGACCGGGTTCTATTATTGCAAGCACCGCAGCTTCCGCCCGACATGCTAATATTCCTCGCGCTCTACTGATGATGTTCTTTCTTTCTTTCGGATCTGTAGCAAGATTGGATGCATCTAAAAAATACACCACGCTACGGCCGTCATGCTCTATTACGCCATCAATATAAGACTTTTTTGTATCATCAATTAAATCAAGATAATTAATAGATTTGGGGTTATTGGGGTCCAATAAAAAGGTACTGGAGCTAGGTGCTCCATATGATTTCATTGTATTTAAAAGGTTATTTCCCATCTGCACTGTCTATTTTCACACCTGTGAACTAGTGGATTATCCATATCATTTCGCAGTTGGTTCCATATTCTACAGGAAATGGACATCCATCTGCATAAAGAATATTCTTGTAATGAATTATAACATGAATTATAATTCATACAATGAATATTTTATTATTTACCCGACATGTACAATATTAATTTAACTCCAGGTGAAATCATCAAAAAAGCCAGAAAAGATGGGCCTAACAAGCTGTCGCAGGAGGCTTTTGGGAAAGAATGGGGTAAATCTCAGTCTACTGTTTGCAAGTATGAAAAAAACGAAGCGGAGCCACCAGGAAAGCTACTTATTCACTGTGTGAATATCATGCTACATATGAATTCTTCTCTGCTTACACATGAGGCTGTGTCCATGTCAGAACTTGAGCGGCGTATTAAACGCATATTTAGTGGTAAGAAAAAAGGCGAAGCTCGACTCAGGTTGATGCTTTTGCTTGATAGCTTTAGTAATTAACTTCTTATAATGATAATGCCGCCCTAGTGGGCGGCATTATTTTCAACACCTTTACTGACCCCCTTGCATCACATTACGGGCCTGTGTCATTATCGCTTTTTTTTGCTCACTCACACACCACAGGAGTTTTCTCCGGTTATTCATTCGTTTTATCTTCTTGCACAAACGCCCCCAACACGCAGGGTCACCCGAGGCCTGACATTCAGTGGTTAACCCGGTAGCCGCCTGTTGCTGGGCCTGCCGCGTCATGAGTGCTTTTTTACGTGCGTCCTGTTTACCCTTTGCCAGCTCGACCCGTTGAACATCCAATGGTCTGGCCGGACGCCTGAAGTCATCTGCCTTGTAACGCGCCAACACCTTACGTTTGAGCAATCGTTTGCCTTGACGTGCATCATAAACATATTCTGCAGGTGAATTGAGTGTTACTGACTTCACATCTGCAATCAGCGTAACATAATGCTTACCAATTGCACTCGCGCCACCTTTTGCCGGTAATCGTATCGCACCTTTTACAACCACGTCCACTTCTGCGAAGGCAGCCATCGTACCCGTGGCACGCTGGTATTTATTTAGGAATTTTTCAGCCTCACGTTGAGACATGGGGATACCATCAATTGTAAGATCACGATCCAGGGCAAGATACAACATAACGTAGTTGGGTACGCTACGCATTATTGCCGGAATACGTGTCCCTGGCGCAAGCCTTGGCTGCACACTGCCATCCTTTACATTGGCCCCCTCGCCCAGCATGCGCCCGGAAAGCCTGTCCGCAAACCTGTCTGTTTCTTCCCGGCCAAAATACCTGAGCAAATATGAATAATCATTGGGATCTTTTATGTATGATTGACCGGCAAAATTGGTTTTGCCGCCACCGGTATTAAAAACCATCAAACCCTTCGCTGCATTGTATGTAGCCTGACCGAGATTGATTGTAAGGCGTACCCTGTCAGAAAGCCCGCTGCTGAACTGACGGATAGTCTGACGGTAACGCCCCATAAACTCCGGTGCTGCCAGATCAGGGTTTCTGTCCCTGATCTCTGACTCGGTTAACCAGGGCTTGTTTGAGCCAACACCACCCAGCCGGTAATAATAATGCCGTGTATCCTTGAGTTCCTTGGTAACATAATCTTTTGTTGTTTTATCATCAAAGAAATCAGGTATGTATTTAATTGCGAGCCAGTAGGCATATTTTCTTGTCATGGGCTGGAGACGGCTGGCTGAATTAATCGGGATGCTGTTTGAATCCTTCGACTTGACCCCCCATTTGGAAAGTGTATTTTCAACAGAACCGGCCATCACTGGATTGAGCAGGTTAAATGTGAACAAGGCGATAACAAGCAAACGAAGATACGGCAAGCTACGATGTGCCATAACAGATCCCCCGTGTAAATATTATTTAATAATGTTGTGAATAATTGACCTGAAAAAAGTTTAAAATAAGAGTGCAGAAGGGTCAAGCTTTATAGGGTGGGCAGGGCTTGTCACAAAGATAAATCTGGATAATTCCTGGTTATTTACAAATAAAAAATTGACACAGATCAAATTATTTTGAGGGAGGGTACGGGTTTGTCATCGAAAGGGCAGATTTTACAATACCGGATATTTCCCGTATCAGAAGCCATTATAAACGACAAAAACAGATTAATAAAAAGCTGCATTGAATGAGCTGTCCCGACTGTAGAAAAGGAAAGTACCAAAATGCACTTGCCTCTTACATTTCAACTACATTCATCATGGGTTAACGGGACAGCAGTGATTTTGTAAACCCTTGTTTAGCCTCGAATGAACGCAAATATATATTATCAATATTTGTGTCCATTTTCGGCTGAATGATGGGTTTGAATAGTATTAAACGATACACAACGACCCCTCCCAGGGGCCTTTAATACTACTCGCTTTGCGGGCGGTATTGCATGAGGAAGGTAGCCCGTTCACGCCGTTGCAGGCATCTCGAATATGTCACGTGCCACTAAAACCCGTTATTTTAACAATATGTAACAATACGCTCTGAGTCCTTCGTCAACCCTTTTTCATAATAAATTGTATTTTAATTTACCGTAGACCTTTTCTTCTTCAAAGCAAATAAATATGCAGATTCATCATATTGTAGAGAGCCGGGCTACTAAAACCGGAAAGATGGTGACATACTCATACAGATAATTATCATACTTTTTTTGTTGGGGGTGCTGAGTGTGGCAAGGCCTGAAGAATATAAAGAGGGCCCTGTGGAAGAGGCAAGAAATATTCACTGGACGGGATTATTTATAAAAAGGCCGGCCTCCGTATTACAATCCATACCTGATTGCTGATGGTCATGGCATATGTGAGTATAAACTTGCTGGATACCCTGGATAGAAAAAATATTCACAGCCACCCGCATTAGAAATCATCATTATTTGACGTGCTTTTTTCTATGTTCAGTTCAAAACAAAATACTGCAGATACCGGTTGGATGAAGAAGGGTGTAGTCACCCTTTGCATCTTGGTGATATTGCTGGGTGTGTTGGGCATGGTTGGCTGGTACACCCACTCGACACTCCTGATCCAGTTGCAGGCGCATTTAACCCCGATGCAATACAATACGGCCCTGGGTTTTAGTTTGTGTGGCATCGGATTACTGGCCCTGGTCTATCATCGGTCACGACTGGCCATGTTTTGTGGTGGCCTTGTAACCATTTTCTCCCTGTTGACCCTCATGCAGTATCTCTTTGGTGCTGACTTCGGGATCGATCGATTCCTGTTTGAACCTGACATCACCACCAAGACTGCCTTCCCCGGCCGCATGGCACCAAGTACGGCCCTGGCCCACCTCCTGAGCGGGTTATTTTTGCTGATCATGGCTGGAGGGTGTTGGCCGCGCATCTGCATTCTGGTGGCCCGGGCGTTTGGTATCAGCGTTCTGGCCCTGGGGGTGGGACACCTGCTGGGCTATGCGATAGGGGGGGAGACGCCCTACGGCTGGTCTCATTCCACTTACATGGCGGTCAATACATCGGCTGGATTCGTCCTGCTCGGGATCGGGCACCTGGCCTTTCTATGGCGTTTGTTGATAAAGCAGGAGTCGGGAATAAAGGCCCATAACATGGCGCTGGAGAGCGGCATCGGACTGGCCGTCCTGGTTATCATCCTGTGGCAGTCACTGATTGCGCAGGAACGTCAGCAGGCCATACATTTCATAGAGAGTCAGGCCGACAACCTTGTTGTAAAGATCCAGAACAGCATGCGTCAACAAATTCTGGCGATAGGCCGCATGGCCCGGCGTTGGGAGAATCAAGGTGGTACACCACATGCCCTCTGGAGTGCAGACGCCATACATTATCTTCAACATAACAAAGGGCTGGAGGCTATCATGTGGGTCGATCCTTCAACGCATGTGAGCTGGATTGAACCCATGTCGGGTAATGAGACTACCAGGAATCTATATCCTGCCCTTGAATCGCGCAGCACACGGGCACTGGAGACCGCCAGATTGAAGCATGCAGTTGTAGCGACTCGCAACATCGAGTTGCACCCGGGCGGCAAGGCCATCATTGTCTATTATCCGCTTTATATTGACGGCCGTTTTGATGGGTATATCGGCGGGGTGTTTCGCATCGCAAAACTGTTCAAATCCATCCTGAACAACCTGGCGGGCAAGGATTTTGCAATCGAGGTATTCGATGGCAACGAAGAAATTTATCGTCGCATCGATGCGGGTGTAGTGTATGAGCCAAACCTGATCCGTACACAATCAATCAGTATCATCAACCTCGACTGGAACCTGCGTCTTCTGCCCAGCCAAAAACTGCTGGTGGATCAGACATCGTTATTGCCACTGATTGAGCTGATTGTTGGTCTGCTGCTGGCCCTGCTGCTGGCCCTGGTGGTGGATCGGGCCCACGCGGCGCAGTATCGGGCCAGTGTCCTGGAATTGGAGGTCGCTGAGCGTAAACGTACGCAAGAGGCCCTGGCAACATCAGAATTGTGGCAACGGAGTATTTTCAATGCCATGGAGGAAGGGTTATTAGTCACCACACCCGAGTGGCTGATGGTCGACATAAACCCGGCCAGTCAAGCCATGCTGGGTTACTCGCAAGCGGAAGTTGCAGGCCTGCCGATGGCGGTGATCCATGTGGACCATGACCATGTTGTGGAATTTGTAAGACGTATCAAGGTGGCCTTCGATAAAGGAGAAATTGCCCGTTTTGAATTCGAACTTAAACGCAAGAACGGTGAAATTTTTCCCACAGAGCATGCCGTTTCCCTGATCCGGGATAATGCCGGCACGGCCATGGGTATCGTCAGTACCTTGCGTGATGTCACCATACGTAAACAGACCGAGCAGGAATTGCACCACCATCGTGGGCATCTGGAAGATCTGATCGTAGCGCGGACCGGTGAGTTACATAAATCACGTGAGTCACTACGGGAATTGACTGCTCATCTACAATCGATCAGAGAGGATGAACGGGCCAGTATTGCACGGGAGGTCCATGATGAACTGGGCCAGGCATTGTTGGCGCTAAGCCTGGATATTCACTGGGTAGACAAGAATCTGTCGGCCCCGGATCTGATCTTGCGTGAAAAAATAAAATCGATACTTGATCTGATTGACGCTACCGTTGAATCAGTACAACGAATTACCACACAGTTGCGTCCAGCATTACTGGATGACCTGGGGATGGAGGCGGCAATACCCTGGTACGCGGGAGAATTTCAGCAGCGTACCGGAATTAAATGTGATACAAAAGTGGTTCTGGACGGAGTCAGTATAGATAATGATAAAAATATTACTATATTCCGTATTCTCCAGGAAGCGCTGACCAATGTCGGGCGTCATTCCGGGGCAAGTCACGTAAATATTTTTTTGGAGGTCAAGGGTGGGCAGTTTCTCATGACCATCAGGGATGACGGGAAAGGCATCAGTAATGAGCAGTTACACAACAGGCAATCATTTGGATTACAGGGAATGCGAGAGCGTGCCATGGCCTTCGGCGGAGAAGTACTTATCAATAATAACGCCGGTGGTGGAACAGTGGTAATATTAACTATGCCATTAACCGGCTGTTAGAGGATAAAGCAGTGATAAAAATATTGGTCGTCGATGATCATGCAATTGTTCGTGCCGGTCTGAAACAGCTACTTGCCGACACCGATGATATGCTTGTAGGTGGAGAGGCGGGTTCCGGAAACGAAGCGATAAAAAAGGTGCGTGAAGAAAGTTGGGATGTTGTGTTGCTGGATATGACCATGCCGGACAGGAGCGGTCTGGATGTTCTAAAGCAGATTAAAAAAGAGCAACCAGGTCTTCCGGTGCTTGTACTGAGTATGCACCCGGAAGAGCAGTATGCAATCCGGGTACTGAAAACAGGTGCATCAGGCTATCTGAACAAACGTTGTGTACTGGATCAGCTGATAAGTGTAATACGTAAAGTAGCGAAGGGCGGGAGTTATATCAGTGAGTCCGTTGCAGAGAAACTTGCATTTGGCAGTCATCTTGATGCAGAGAAATCACCGCATGAATTATTAAGTGACCGGGAGTTTCAGGTATTTCATCTGCTGGCCTCGGGCATGACAGTTTCAGGTATTGCCGGGAAGCTTTCCCTGAGTGCGAAGACAATAAGCACCCATCGTAGCAATCTTTTAAAGAAAATGAATATGAGGAATAATGCCGATTTGATGCGTTATGCCGCAGAGAATGGTCTTGTAAGCTAGTGCTTTATCAACCTGTAACACTGTTCCGTTAACTTTATGAAGCACATGATAATGTGAGGACATGAAACCGGCAAGCCTGATCAAGACACGCAAAAGATGCCATCCATGGCGGCTCGGCTGCCGCATCCGTGCGGCAGACGGT